>OEIV010000338.1_pt1 | contig 27587 bp, 24 predicted proteins | sample 1539231 | NCBI WGS metagenome assembly OEIV01 (sample SAMN03794762, study PRJEB22550) | activated sludge metagenome | feature: wastewater treatment plant; material: activated sludge; isolation source: Wastewater treatment plant of a petroleum refinery complex | place: Argentina: Buenos Aires ... | reverse complement strand
ATCAATCCCAATGCGGTCAAGGTCTATCTCATCCACGACCGGCGGGTGAATGCCTTCGTGGCGGGCGGCCAGCGCATCTTCGGCGTCACCGGCACCATCGTGCAGTCCAGGACGCCCAATGAGGTCATCGGCATTCTGGCCCACGAGACCGGCCACATCGCGGGCGGGCATCTGGCGCGCATGGGCATCGAGATGGAGCGGGCCTCGGCCCAGAACATCATCGGCATGTTGCTGGGGGCCGCCGCCATGGTGGGCGGGGCCGCAACGGGCAGCAGCGGCGCGGCCAAGGCCGGTCAGGGCATCGTCCTGGGTTCGCAGGGCATGGCCCAGCGCTCCATCCTGTCCTATCAGCGCGCCATGGAATCATCCGCCGATCAGGCGGCCCTGAAATATCTCGCCGCCACCGGCCAGAGTCCCAAGGGCATGCTGGACATGTTCCAGCGGCTGGCCAATGCCTCCATCGCCACCGCCGCCAATGTCGATCCCTATCTCCTGTCGCATCCCATGCCGCTGGAACGCATCCGCAATCTGGAGAACGACGCGACCCGCAGTCCCGATTTCGAGCGCAAGGACGAGGCCGCCGTGGTGCTGCGCCACCGGCTGGCCCAGGCCAAGCTGGTGGGTTTCATCGAATCATCGCAGACGGTGTTTCAGAAATACCCCTCCTCCGATACGTCCCTGCCGGCGCGTTATGCCCGGGCCATCGCCATGTACCGCCGCGGCGACATGAAGAATGCCCTGCCGGTCATGGACAGCCTGATCCGCGACATGCCGCAGGATCCCTACTTCTGGGAGTTGAAGGGCCAGGCCCTGCTGGAATCGGGCCAGTCGGCCCAGGCGCTGGCGCCGCTGGCGGAGGCGCGCAAGCTTCTGCCCAACAACGGCCTCATCCAGATCCTGACGGCCCAGGCCTACCTCGACCGGGGCAAGCCCGCCGATGCCGACCAGGCCATCAGGCTGCTGGTGCAGGCGCGCAAGACCGAGAGCGACACGCCCGTGATCTACAAGTTCATGGCCCAGGCCTATGGCCTCAAGAACGATACGGCGCGGGCCGAGCTGGCCACCGCGCAATATGCCTTCATGACCGGCGACAAAAAGCTGGCGGTGGAGAAGGCCAAGGCCCTGCAGGACCGGTTCAAGCATGGCAGCCCGGAGTGGCTGCAGGCCAACGACATCGTGACGTTTGCCGCCAAGAAGTAGGTTGCCAAGTCCTGAGCTTCCGGGCACAAGACGGCACCGCAACATGAGGTCTGCCATGCGCCGCTTTTCCCGTCTCGTTCTCGCCCTGCCGCTTCTCGCCCTGGCGCTGGTTCCGGCCAGCGCGGCGGAGTTCAACGATGCCCAGAAGGCGGAAATCCAGGCCATCGTGAAGGACTACCTGGTCAAGAACCCGGAAATCCTGCGCGACATGGCGCAGGCGCTGCAGGAGGCCGACCGCGTGGCCGAGGACAAGCAGCGCGGCGAGACTCTCACCGCCCACAAGGACGCCATGTTCAACGACGCGGGCGACTTCGTGGCGGGCAATCCCAAGGGCAAGGTCACGCTGGTGGAGTTCTTCGATTACAATTGCGGCTACTGCAAGAAGAGCTTCCCTGCGGTCATGTCGCTGGCCGAGAAGGACAAGGACCTGCGCATCGTGCTGAAGGAACTGCCGATCTTCGGCGGTGATTCCGACTATGCCGCCAAGGCCGCCGTGGCCGCCCACATGCAGGGCAAATATTGGGAGTTGCATCAAGCCCTGTTCAAGCACGAGGGCAAGGTGACGGCCGAGGTGGTGGACGCCGCCGCCAAGGATGCCGGCATGGATGTGGCGAAGATGAAGGCCGACATGGCGGGCGAGGCGGTTCAGGCCTAGCTTGCCAAGAACGAGGAACTGGCCCGCGCCATGGCCTTCACGGGCACGCCCGCCTTCGTGGTCGATGATGTGGTGATTCCGGGGGCCGTGCCGCTGGAAGCACTGGAGCAGACGCTTAAGGACGTGCGGGACCGCGGCTGCAAATATTGCTGAGCCGCGCCCATCCACACCCCCTCAGGCGGCGCTTCCAAGCGGCGGCGTGAACGCCTATAAGAACGGCGCAAAGCCACAGGGGAAGGCCGTGAAAAAGACCCTCTACATCCTCAACGGACCGAACCTCAATCTCCTGGGCACGCGCGAGCCGGAAATCTACGGCAGCGAAACCCTCGCCGATGTGGAGCGGCGCTGCGCGGCCCGCGCCAAATCGCACGGCTATGACATCACCTTCCAGCAGTCGAACCATGAGGGCCAGCTGGTGGACTGGATTCAGGAGGCGCGCCGCAAGGCGCTGGGCATCATCATCAATGCCGGGGCCTTCACGCATACCTCGGTGGCGCTGCACGATGCCCTCAAGGCGGCGGATGTCCCCGCCATCGAGGTCCATCTCTCCAATGTATTCCGGCGCGAGGCCTTCCGCCATCACAGCCACCTGTCGCCGGTGGTGAATGGCGTAATCCTGGGCTTCGGCGTCACGAGCTATGAACTGGCCGTTGACGGCCTGGTTGAATTGTTGAAGGGCAAATGAGAGGGACCGGAATGGCCGCCAAGAAGAGCACGCCTGTGAACCCCGCCAAGGCCGCAGCAAAGCCTGCCAGCCGCGGCACGCCCGAGCTTGACCTCATCGCCGCCATGGCCGCGATCCTGAATGACACGGGCCTGACGGAAATCGAACTGGACCAGAGGGGCACGCGGGTGCGCGTGGCGAAATCGGTGACGGTGGCGGCCAGCGTGGCGGCCCCGGCGGCCCATGCGGTTGCAGCCGCCCCGGCTCCGGCCCCGGCGGCGGAGGCCCCGGCGGCCAGGCCGGCGGGCGATCAGCCCGGCACGGTGAAGTCGCCCATGGTGGGCACGGCCTATCTGGCCCCTGCCCCCGGCGCCAATCACTTCATCGCCGTGGGCGACAAGGTGCGCGCCGGACAGACTCTGCTGATCATCGAGGCGATGAAGACCATGAACCAGATTGCCGCGCCGCAGTCCGGCACGGTGACGCAAATCCTCATCGAGAATGCCCAGCCGGTGGAATTCGGCGAGGCCCTGGTGGTGATCGAGTAAGATGTTCGACAAGATCCTCATCGCCAACCGGGGCGAGATTGCGCTGCGCGTGTTGCGCGCCTGCAAGGAACTGGGCATCCAGACGGTGGCGGTTCACTCCACCGCCGACGCCGATGCCATGCACGTTCGCCTCGCCGACGAGAGCGTGTGCATCGGCCCGCCCGCCGCGAAGGACTCCTATCTGAATATTCCGGCCATCGTCTCGGCCTGTGAGATCACCGGGGCGGAGGCCGTGCATCCAGGCTATGGCTTTCTGTCGGAGAATGCGCGCTTCGCCGAAATCCTGACCGAGCATGGCATCAAGTTCATCGGTCCTTCGGCGGAGAACATCCGCACCATGGGCGACAAGATCGAGGCCAAGCGCACGGCGAAGGACCTGGGCATTCCCGTGGTGCCGGGGTCGGCGGGCGGCGTGTCGGACGTGGGCGAGGCCAAGAAAATCGCGCGCGACATCGGCTACCCCGTGATCATCAAGGCGACCGCCGGCGGCGGCGGGCGCGGCATGAAGGTGGCGCGCACCGACGACGACATCGAGGTGGCGCTGCACACGGCCCAGAGCGAGGCCAAGGCGGCCTTCGGCAACCCGGAAGTCTATATCGAGAAATATCTGGAAAAGCCCCGGCACATCGAGGTGCAGGTTCTGGGCGACGGCCAGGGCAACGCGGTCCATCTGGGCGAGCGCGACTGCTCGCTGCAACGCCGCCACCAGAAAATCTGGGAGGAAGCCTTCTCGCCCGCGCTCAACGCGCAGCAGCGCGACGAGATCGGCGGGCGCGTGGCGCGCGCCATGGCCAAGCTCGGCTACGAGGGCGTGGGCACGGTGGAGTTCCTCTACGAGAACGGCGAGTTCTATTTCATCGAGATGAACACCCGCCTTCAGGTGGAGCATCCGGTGACCGAGATGATCACGCGGCTCGATCTGGTGCAGGAGCAAATCCGCGTGGCGGCGGGCGCCAGGCTGCCCTTCGGGCAGGACGACATCAAGTTCGCGGGCCACGCCATCGAGTGCCGCATCAATGCCGAAAACCCCACCACCTTCACGCCCTCGCCGGGCCGGGTCGAGCAGGTCCACTTCCCCGGCGGCCTCGGCGTGCGGGTCGATTCGGCGCTGTATTCGGGCTACTTCATTCCGCCCTATTATGACTCGCTCATCGGCAAGCTCATCATTCTCGGCAAGACGCGCGAGGAGGCCATGATGCGCCTCAGGCGCTGCCTCAATGAATTCGTGGTGGACGGGGTGGAGACGACGCTGCCGCTGTTGCGCCGCCTGACCCAGGAACGCGACATCATCGACGGCACCTATGACATCCACTGGCTGGAGAAATATCTGGCCAAGGGGTGAGGATTTCAGCGCCCCATGACCACCATCACGCCGCGCATTCTGCTGGAGGCCTATCGCGCCGGGATTTTCCCCATGGCGGAATCGGCGGAGGACAATGCCCTCTATTGGGTGGAGCCGGAGGAGCGCGGCTATTTTCCGCTCGATGGCCTGCATGTGTCGCAGTCGCTGCGCAAGCTGGTGCGGCAGCAGCACTTTGACATCAGGGTGGACACGGATTTCGCCGCCGTCATTGCGGGCTGCGCCGAACAGCGGCCGGAGCGGCGCTCCACCTGGATCAATGGCCGGATCAGAAAGCTCTATGGCCAGTTGCACGACATGGGTGCCTGCCACAGTGTCGAGGCGTGGCATGAGGGCGCGTTGGCGGGCGGGCTTTACGGCGTGAAGATCGGCGCGGCGTTTTTCGGCGAGAGCATGTTCACGCGCGTTTCGGGGGCCAGCAAGGTGGCGCTGGTGCATCTGGTGGCGCGGCTGAATTTCGGCGGCTTCAGAATGCTCGATGCGCAGTTCATGAACGCCCATATCGCCACGCTGGGGGCGCGGCCCATGAAGAAGGCGGAGTTCATGGCGCTGCTGCCTGCGGCGGTGAAGGCGCATGGCGACTTCTTCGCCTTCATGGGCGATGACGACCCGGCGGAAGTCTTGCAATGGGCGCTGCCGGGGAAGTGAGCCGGAGGCTGGATGGCCGGGTCAGGCCCGGCCATGGAGAGGTGAGGGAGCGCCCCCCGCAAGCGCGTGGCGGAAGGCTTTCATCCGCTCTTGCTTGCAGGGAGAAGGAGGCGGCTTCGTGCCGCGGTAGGAAATCACCACCTCGCCATCGGGCAGTTGATAGGCCGCCGCATAGAAACCGGCGGCTTGCCATGCATCTTGAGTTGCCTTGTCAGCAGGCATTCCATCTTCAGGCCCTAGCAAGATGGCATTGCCGATATGAACTGCTCCCGTTTCAACGCCCCTGCCATAACCCTGATTGTATGAGTCCATAGCAAGTATGGCTAAGAGAATGTCTTTCTCTGTGGTCATGGTTTAACTCCTGCGAAAAAATCGGCAGTTCCAATTTTTTCTGCAAATTCATATTGATCAGCGGGCTTGAGTTTTGAAGGCACGAACGCACCGGGCCAGGTTTTTATCCAAGGCAAAGCGGTAACAACGTTTCCTTTGGTGACGGGTTCATCGGTGATGGTGAGGGTGATGGCTTTCAGCGCATAGCCCGGGCCGAAGCTGGCGGCGAGATTGGCGGGGTCCACCTGCATGACACTCTCCGGCCGCGCCACATCGCCAAAGGTCACCAGCATCGGGTAAAGCTCGGGATCAACCGGAGCCTCCGCACCGCGCAATTTCCGGCTTGATAGCTGGGCCCATGCGTTTTTATTCGCCTTTAGCTTGCCAGCCCGCGTGAACACGTAGTTGGCAAGATTTTCCGTCTTGTTTTGGAGCAGTGCGAACAGATATTTGCCACCGCCGAGGTCAACGACGGTTGCTTCCCCTCTTATCCTGATGAGGTAGCTTTCACCCGCTCCAAGTAAGTAGGCGTGCACCGTCTTCGCCTGCACGACAGCGCTGCCGGATTTCTCCCCTTCGGGCGTCTGGACCGTAACCGTAAGCTTCTGGTTCCAGGAATACCTGTCGTCGCTGCAACCGCCAATCAGCACCACCGCCATGACCAGCACCAGGCCCCAGCGCAGAAATCGGGTCATGGAAAGCTCCTGAACATTGTGGGAGGGGACACTACGCCGCAAACGGGTGAGAGGGCGGCAAGACTCGCCTGCCATGCTTGCCAAAGGGTTATGGCCTGGGGGCGATGCTGGCCAGCGGCCATGGGGTCACGGGGAATATTCCCCCAAGGGGCCCTTGCAGCGGGGCGAGCGCTGGATGCTGGCCGGGTCAGGCCCGGCCATGGAGAGGTGGAGGTGAGGCGACGGGGCCAGGGTCCGGCGGGGGCCCGGGTCCGGCGGGGGGCCCGTTGCTTCGCAACTCCCCCGCGTTCGCAGAGCGGGGAAGCGCCACCGGCGCTTCCCATGGGTCGCTCTGCTCACCCTTCGGCAGGCGGCGGCGATCCACCGGATCGCCGCGTGGAGCGCCTGCCTCAGTCCTCCGGTTGTTCTTCGTTGTCGAGCTGGTTTTGCAGGGTGGAAAGGTCCGGCGCGGCTTCGGTGACCGGCGGCGGCGCGTTGGGGTCGCGGCAGCCCGAAAGCCAGACATCATAGACCGGATGCTCCACGCCGTTGAGGCCGGGACTTTCGGCGAACATCCAGCCCGAGAAAATGCGCTTCTTCTGATTGTCGGCGCTGACCTCGTCCACCTCCACGAAGGAATCGGTCTTGGGTTCCTCGGTGATGGGGCTGGTGAGGCAGACGGAGGCTTTGACGATGAGGCCGCCGAATTTCGCTTCCTCGCCCACCTTGGCCTCGAAGGTGGTGGTGACGCCCGTGATCTTGTCGAGACCGGCAAAGACCGCCACGGGATTCTGCACCCGCGTGGCCAGGGCGGGCGTGGCAAGCGTCACAAGCGCCGCCGCGGCGGACAGCAATTTGACCGCGGAATTCATTGCGCGGGCGGCGTGTCGGGTGAGGCCGGGGGCGGGGCCGCATCGGGTGCCGGCGCCGGGGCCGCCCCCTCCGGCTTCGGCGGCTTGTTGCCGAACATGGACTGGCTGATGAGCGACCAGACATCGACCGCGCCCTGGGTGTAGCTGATGACGCCGCCATTGCCGAGCTTCACATCGGAGCCGCCCGGCTCCAGCGCCACGAACTTCGATCCCAGCAGCCCTTCCGCCGTGATCTTGGCCGAGGAGTCGTCCGACAGCGGCACCTTGGCGTCGATCATCATGTCGAGATGGGCCTGGAGATTGTCGGGGTTGAGGCTTTGGCCGACCACGGTGCCGACCTTGACGCCCGCGAGACGGACATCACTGCCGACATTGATGCCTTCGACATTGTCGAACTCGGCGCTGATCTTCACGCCGCCCGCGCCGGAGCCATCGGCCACGCCGGAGGTTTTCCAGGCATAGGCGCCGAAGGCCACGGCCACGGCGATGACCGCAGCCCCCATCAGCGTTTCAGCGGTGGAACTGTGAGCGTCAGCCATGGGATCAGGGACGCCAGGCCTGATAGTCGGCGGCGGGTTCGGCGGGCTTGCCGCCCTGCGCGATGGAACCCGGCGGGCGATAGGCCTCGGCCGTGCCGCTGAGGTTGGGCAGGTGGGGCTTTTCCCAGGGCCTGGCCCGGTAGTCGCCATCCTTGGGCGGCGTGTCCACCCGGTGGTGAATCCAGCCGTGCCAGCCGGGGGGCACGCGCGAGCCATCGGAATAGCCGTTGTAGATCACCCAGCGATGTTCGGGAATCGAATCGGGGATGGCCGATTTGGTCCGGTAATATTTGTTGCCGAACTCGTCCTGGCCGACGAATTCGCCCCTGCGCCAGGTGAAGAAACGGGTGGCCAGCGTCTGGCCGTTCCACCAGGTGAGAAATTGCTTGATGAACAGCATGAGGGTCCTCGTTGGCAGCTTCCGCCTTATGGCCCATGGGGCTTCATTGGTAAAGGCGGAATCAGGCGGTTTTCAGATGATGCCGGATCACGGCGTGACCGCCAGCAGCGGCAGGGGCGCGCCGTCGCGCGGCGGGGCCGCCAGTTCGGCGACGCCGGGGGCCGTGCGGAGGATGGCGATGATGGCCTGCTCCTCGGCCGGCGTGGCGGCAATGGCGGCGGGCAAGGCCAGCAGCTTGCCGCGCGCCGTCAGCTCCTCGCGGCTGAGACTGAGGAGCGCGATCTCACCGCCGCCGACCAGATTCTGGCCGCTGCGATAGGCGCGCAGCACCAGGCGATGGGTCTGGCCGGGCCTGGGGGGAATGATGATGGTGCCTTGGGCGCGCAGGCCCTCATGCAGCAGCGGGCGCGGCGGCAGGGCGGAAAGCGGTGCGTCCGGGTTGAGATAGGCCAGGCCCTTGGGCCAGTGCCACTTGCCTTCGATCTGCCAGCCGTTGGCAAGGGCGGTGGCGGTGAGGGGGGCGAGGTTGCCCGCCCATTGGGCAAAAAAGCGTTCCTCGGGATTGCCTGCAAGGTCGATGCGGCGCGCCGGCAGACGGTCGTAGCCGCCCTGCCGCCAGTCGCCCAGGCTCATGGTGGCACCCTGATTGATGAGGGCGAAGGCGCGCTCGGCCCGGCCATAGCTGTGGCCGATGTGCAGGCCGCCCACCAGCGCGAAGACGGCGAAGGAGGCCGCCAGCAGACCGAAGGGCAGGAAGCGGCGCGGCGGCAGGGCCTCGATCACCACGCCATAGGCCGAGACCAGAAGCACGCCGATGAGGAAGCCGCCGAGGACATCGGACAGCCAGGCCGTGCCGAGGTAGACTTCGGAAAAGCCGATGGCCAGCACCGGCAGGCTGTAGGTGGCGACGACGGCGGCGCGCGACCAGACGCCGAGCGCATGGCCCACCACGCTGGCGAGAATGCCGAAGGCCACCGCCGCAAAGAGGGCGCGGGCCGAGGGAAAGGTGTTGCTGAGCGCCTGCGCCCCTTCCACCAGCGCCGGGCCGGGCCGGGAGATCCCGTGGTGCAGACCGGCGACGATGAGGCTTGCCGCCAGCATGGTGAGAAGAACGGCAAAGGCGGCGCGCCAGTTGCGCCGCCACACCAGCCAGAAGGCCGTGACCGCGGCCAGGGCATAGGCCACGCCGGCATCACCCAGCATGGCGAGCTTCAGCATGACGGCGTCGGCGGGGGCGTTGCGCCACTGGCTGAACAGGGTGCGGGCCGAGAGGTCGATGTTGGACACGGCCTGGCGCAGCATGAGGCCGGACATGAGGTCGACGAGGGCGACCACGGCCACAAGACCCGCCAGCGACAATATAAGAATGAGGGTGGAGCGCGGGTTGGCGGGATCGAGGGTGCGGCCCAGGCGGTGCAGCGGGCGATAGCCCGAGGCGCGGGCGCGCCGCGACAGCCACTGCAGCAGCTGGTCGGTGTGCGGCGTGATCCAGGCGGCGGCCAGGCGGGTGAACCAGCCCGCCAGCGCCAGAACCACCAGCAGCGCCAGCAGCACCACCATGAGGCGGCCCGAGACTTCGCCCGCCATGGCCAGACCTTTGCCGATCATGACGCCGGGCAAGATATGGAGCGCCGTCCAGACGATGCCGGAGATGATGTTGACCGCAAGAAAGGTGCCTTCCTTCATGCCGACCATGCCGACGATGCCGGGCACGATGGCCTTGACCCCCGGCACGAAACGGCCGATGGCGATGGACTTGCCGCCATGCTCGCGCACGAAGGCTTCGCTCTTTTCCACCAGCGCGGGATAAAGCGTGAGCGGCCACTTCTGTTTCAATTGCGGGCCGTAAAGCCTGCCCGCCCAATAGGACACCTGATCGCCGAGGATGGCGCCCAAAGCAGTGGCGATCATCACCGGCCAGAGGCCAAGGTGGCCGGTGCCCACCAGCATGCCGGCCCCCACCAGCACCGTGGTGGAGGGCACGAAGAGGCCGATGACCAGCAGCGCCTCGCCGAAGGCAATGAGAAAAATGACCGCCAGCGCCCAGGAGGGATGGGCGGTGAAGAAGTCGAGATAGGGTTGCAGATAATCCATGGGCCCCGGCTGAAGCACTGTCTTGCTATATGGGATGATAGGCCCTGTGGCCAAGCCTGAATGTTCCTTGTGCAGGGTGAAGGCGCGAGGCGCAGCCCGGTTCCGAGTCGGGGCCATGATTCCATCATGACGGGCGGAAAAGACAACGGGAGCGGGCAGGCCGTTGGCCTTTCAGTGCGAACGTAATGTGAACATTCCATGACGGCCCTGCTCCCGTGGCGCGGTGCCGCAGGGATCACCGGCTAAAATATTTTTTGTGATCGGGGGCGGCGAAGCTTGACCTTAAGGCTTCGGAAAGGGGTGGCCCTGGCCCTGCGGCAAAGGGCGCCCGGGTTAAGTTCCCATAACTGCTTGAGCTTCTCCGCAGAATCGGATGATGTCCGGCTTATCCACAGAGTGAAGGCCGCTGTGGATCAATATGTTGTGGTAAGAATTCGTTAACACACTAGCTATTGACGCCTTCTCCCCCCCTTTGATACGTTTTGAGCCATCAAGTTGGGGCGCGGGACCCGGCCAGTCAGCCAGCCCGCTGGAGTGAAAACCAAAAAAGCAGCCAGAACCGGTGGGGATCCAAACCTCACCATGGGGCAGGTCGTCAAACACGGGACAGCGCACCTGTGGGCGCATGCATGTGCGCCTGCGGCAACAACGGCAGAACAGGCAATTCAGACTTCGAGGGCATCATGAAGGTCGAACGGAAATATACCAGGGCGGGGCAGGATGCCTATGCGGACATCGACTTCCGCCGCGCGGTGAGCGAAATCAAGAATCCCGACGGTTCCATCGTGTTCCGTCTGGCCGACATCGATGTGCCCGCGAGCTGGTCGCAGGTGGCCACCGACATTCTGGCCCAGAAGTATTTCCGCAAGGCCGGGGTGCCCGCCATCCTGAAGCGGGTGGAGGAGGAATCCGTGCCGTCCTGGCTGTGGCGCTCGGCCCCCGACGAGGAGGCCCTGGCCGCCCTGCCCGAGACGGAGCGCTTCACCGGCGAACGTTCGGCCAAGCAGGTGTTCCACCGCCTGGCCGGCACCTGGACCTATTGGGGCTGGAAGGGCGGCTACTTCGACAGCGAGGAGGATGCGCGCGCCTTCCACGACGAATTGTCCTTCATGCTGGCGACCCAGAAGTGCGCCCCCAACTCGCCGCAGTGGTTCAACACCGGCCTGCACTGGGCCTATGGCATCGACGGCCCCGGCCAGGGTCATTTCTATGTCGATCCCGAGAGCGGCAAGCTCACCAAGTCCAAGTCGGCCTACGAGCATCCGCAGCCGCACGCCTGCTTCATCCAGTCCATCGCCGACGATCTGGTGAACGAGGGCGGCATCATGGACCTCTGGGTGCGCGAGGCGCGCCTGTTCAAATACGGCTCCGGCACCGGCTCCAACTTCTCCTACCTGCGCGGCGAGAACGAGAGACTCTCCGGCGGCGGGCGGTCCTCCGGCCTCATGAGCTTCCTCAAGATCGGCGACCGGGCGGCGGGCGCCATCAAGTCCGGCGGCACCACGCGGCGCGCGGCCAAGATGGTGGTGGTCGATGTCGATCATCCGGACATCGAGGATTACGTGGAATGGAAGGTGAAGGAGGAGCAGAAGGTTGCCGCCCTCGTCACCGGTTCCAGGATCGTCAAGAAGCATCTGCAGGCGGTGATGAAGGCCTGCGTGAATTGCCAGGGCCCCGGCGACGACTGCTTCACGATCGAAAAGAACCCGGCGCTGAAGCGCGCGGTGAAGGAAGCGCGGCGCAACCTCGTGTCCGACAACTACATCAAGCGCGTCATCCAGTTCGCCCGGCAGGGCTACAAGGAACTGGAGTTCGACACCTATGACACGGACTGGGACGGCGAGGCCTATCGCACCGTCTCCGGCCAGAACTCCAACAATTCGGTGCGCGTGACCGACGGCTTCCTGCATGCGGTGGAAAATGACGGCGACTGGAACCTGACGGCGCGGCTTTCCGGCAAGATCACCAAGACCATCAAGGCGCGCGACCTGTGGGACAAGATCGGCCATGCCGCCTGGGCCTCGGCTGATCCGGGCATCCAGTTCCACACCACCATCAACGACTGGCACACCTGCCCGGCGAGCGGTGAAATCCGCGCCTCCAACCCGTGCTCGGAATACATGTTCCTCGACGACACGGCCTGCAATCTCGCCTCGCTGAACCTCCTTCAGTTCCGCGCTGCGGCGACCGGCCAGTTCGACGTGGCGTCCTACGAACACGCGGTGCGCCTGTGGACCATGGTGCTCGAAATCTCGGTCATGATGGCGCAGTTCCCGTCCAGGGAAATCGCCCGCCTGTCCTATGACTACCGCACACTGGGTCTGGGCTTTGCCAATATCGGCGGCCTGTTGATGACCTCGGGCATTGCCTATGACAGCCACGAGGGCCGGGCCATCTGCGGCGCGCTCTCGGCCATCATGACCGGCATTGCCTATGCCACCTCGGCCGAGATGGCCAGGGAGTTGGGCACCTTCGCGGGCTTTGCCAAGAACCGCGAGCACATGCTGCGCGTCATGCGCAATCACCGGCGCGCGGCCTATGGCGCGGCGGTGGGCTATGAGGGCGTCAGCGTGGCCCCCGTGCCGCTGGATGATGCCGCCTGCCCCGACCATGAACTGATCGTCCATGCCCGCAAGGCCTGGGACCTGGCGGTGGACCTGGGCGAGGCCCATGGCTTCCGCAATGCCCAGGCGACCGTGGTGGCCCCCACCGGCACCATCGGCCTGGTCATGGATTGCGATACCACCGGCATCGAGCCGGACTTCGCGCTGGTCAAGTTCAAGAAGCTGGCCGGCGGCGGCTACTTCAAGATCATCAACCAGGCCGTGCCGGAGGCGCTGCGCACCCTCGGCTATGGGCCGGAAGCCATCGAGGCCATCATCAACTATGCCGTGGGCCACGGCACCCTCGACAATGCGCCGGAACTGAACCACGGCCAGTTGAAGGCCAAGGGTTTCGGCGAGCGCGAGATCGAGAAGATCGAGGCGGGGCTGGCTTCCGCCTATGACATCAAGTTCGTGTTCAACAAATATGTGCTGGGCGAGGACTTCTGCCGCACGGTGCTGAAGGTCACGGACGCGCAACTGGCCGACATGGGCTTTGACCTGCTCACTCACCTCGGCTTTTCCAGGGCGGCGGTGGACAAGGCCAACATCCATGTCTGCGGCGCCATGACCCTTGAGGGTGCGCCGGGCCTGAAGCCCGAGCACCTGCCGGTGTTCGACTGCGCCAACCCCTGCGGCCGGCTGGGCAAGCGCTATCTGTCGGTGGACAGCCATATCCGCATGATGGCGGCGAGCCAGCCCTTCATTTCCGGGGCCATCTCCAAGACCATCAACATGCCGAACGACGCCACGGTGGAGGATTGCAACGCCGCCTACATGCTGTCGTGGAAGCTGGGCGTGAAGGCCAATGCCCTCTATCGCGACGGCTCCAAGCTGTCGCAGCCGCTGTCGGCGCAGCTCATCGCCGACGAGGCGGAGGATGCCGAGGATGCGGTCGAGGCGCTCATGGCCAAGCCGCAGACCCAGAAGATTGAAACCATCGTGGAGAAGATCATCGAGGTGGCGCGCGGCCGCGAGAAACTGCCGGGCCGCCGCAAGGGCTATACCCAGAAGGCGGTGGTCGGCGGCCACAAGGTCTATCTGCGCACCGGCGAATATGACGACGGCAAGCTCGGCGAGATCTTCATCGACATGCACAAGGAAGGTGCAGCACTGCGCGCCATGATGAACAACTTCGCCATCGCCGTGTCGGTGGGCCTGCAATATGGCGTGCCGCTGGACGAGTTCGTCGATGCCTTCACCTTCACCAAGTTCGAGCCTGCGGGCATGGTGCAGGGCAACGACACCATCAAGAACGCGACCTCGATCCTCGACTATGTGTTCCGCGAGCTGGCCGTGTCCTATCTCGGGCGGCACGACCTGGCCCATGTGGAGGCGAGCGAGTTCCGCTTCGACACGCTGGGCAAGGGCGAGAGCGCCAACGACCCGCGCGAGCCGACGCCGGTGCCCGCCAGCCGCTTCGTATCGCCGGGCTTCGTGCGCACCAAGAACCTGTCCAACGTGGTGGTGATGCCGCAGCCGGTGGCCTTGGCCGCGGGCAGCACGTCGCCCGCCCACGCGCTGCAAATGCGCGCCGCCGAACAGGTGACCACTGCCACGGTGGCGCTGAGCGACGGCGTGGTGGCGGCCAAGGTTGAAATCGCCACGGCCCCTGCGCCGCAGGCGGCGACGAAGTTTGACCGCCGCGCCGAGGCACGCATGAAGGGCTATGAGGGCGAGAGCTGCTCGGAATGCGGCAACTTCACCATGGTGCGCAACGGCACCTGCCTTAAGTGCGATACCTGCGGGTCGACGAGCGGCTGCTCGTAAGCCAAATCAGCCGCAAAGAAGCGGGGCCGGAGATCACCTCTCCGGCCCCATTGGTTTGGAACAAGCCCTTGGTGTGCAAGAATCCTGTGGGTATCCTTGGCGCTCATGCGGCGTGCGCTGCACCAGCGAAGAGGGCTTCGTCGCGAAAAAATCTTGCATGACGGAGATGGCGAGGGCTGCCGCAAGCAGTCAGGACCGCCGGCAAAACGCTCCATGTTCCGTCCACGGATGAATCAAAACAGGCCCGAAAACAAAGGCTGTTTTTGCTTCATTGATTTTTTCATCCGTTGACGGATGATTTTCGCCGCGACACACCGTTTACCACTTGTTAGGAGGCGGCGGGCGATACACAAGATGTAGTCGGCATATTGCCGAATCACACAAAGGCGCTTTACAGACGTTGTGATAACAATTGCGCATGCGTTTTTCGCAGAGTAGTTGTTAGCTGTCTGTGTAGAGCCTGCGTTGTGGGGCACCAACAAACACACTAGGAGACAAGACTATGGCTGCTGCCAAGAAAGCTGCGAAGAAGCCCGCCAAGAAGGCCGCCAAGAAGGCCGCCAAGAAGCCGGCTAAGAAGGCTGCGAAGAAGCCGGCGAAGAAGGCTGCGAAGAAGTAATCTCGCTCTTCCATTTAGGACTGGACCCCGGACGGCAATCGCCTCCGGGGTCAGTTCTTTTCTGGAGCAAGTGAGCATGCGAAAGGGCCGCCCCATGGGCAGCCCTTCGCGTTTCGAACCCTGATGCCTATTGATAAACGTAGATGCGGGCGCCGATCTTGACGCGGTTATAGAGATCGATGACGTCGGCGTTCATCATGCGGATGCAGCCCGAGGACACGGCCCCGCCGATGGAAGATTCATTATTGGTGCCGTGGACGCGGAACATGGTGCCCGAGATATACATGGCGCGCGCGCCCAGCGGGTTGTCCGGGCCGCCTTCCATCACCTCCGGCAGAATGTGACCCTTGGCGGCTTCGCGCTCGATCATCTCCTGCGGCGGACGCCATTCCGGCCATTCGCGCTTCATGCCGATGCGGGAATTGCCGCTCCATTGAAAGCCCTCGCGGCCCACGCCGACGGGGTAGCGCATGGCCTTGCCATTGCCGAGGACGTAATAAAGCGCGCGCTCCGGCGTTTTCACGATGAGCGATCCCGGCGCATATTTGCCCTCACCGAAGGAAACCTCGCGGCGCATGGACCGGCTGGAAAGAATGCTGCGCTGGCCGCCATGGGAGGCGAAGGCAAAGGCCTGGCCGGAGCGCGGCCGCTGGCTGCTGCGCGGCTTCGCGCCGAACATGCAGTTGAAGAAGCCGGTGCAGGTGCGGCTGGCATTCTGCTTCAGCGACCGCTTGGCGGCGTCGCGGGCGCGGGCGGCGGCAAGCGCGTCCTCGGCCTTGCGGGCGGCAGACTTGCGCGCGGCAAAGTCCTTGCGCTTCCTGTCGGCTTCAGTCTTCCTCGCCGTTTCGGCTTTCTTCGCCGCTTCCGCCTTCTTCGCGGCCTCGGCCTTCTTCGCGGCCTCGGCCTTCTTCTTTTTCAGCAGTTGGGCCTGCCCGGCGTCCGGCTTGGCCGGGGCGGCCAAGGCCAGGGGCGTGGCGGCGAGAAGGGTAAGGGCGGCGGCGGCCGCCAGAATCTTGCGCATGGGTTGCCTCGTTTATGGCGCAGATAAGGGAGGCCGCCCTTATAGGGGGCGGCCCGGTGATTCAGCAATCAAAAGCGGGTGAGTTTCCGCCGCGCTGTCAGGTTTCCGGCAGGTTGAGCCGGATGTGCAGTTCGCGCAGCTGCTTCGGCGTGGCCTCCGAGGGCGCGCCCATGAGCAGGTCCTGGGCCTGCTGGTTCATGGGGAAGAGCACGACCTCGCGGATGTTGGGCTCGTTGCACAGCAGCATGACGATGCGGTCCACGCCCGGCGCGATGCCGCCGTGGGGGGGCGCACCATACTGGAAGGCGCGATACATGCCGCCGAACTTCTCCAGCAGCACCTCCTCCGGGTAGCCCGCGATCTCGAAGGCCTTCTTCATGATGTCGGGGCGATGGTTGCGGATGGCACCGGAGGACAGTTCCACGCCGTTGCACACGATGTCGTATTGGTAGGCGAGGATGTCGAGCGGATCCTTGCCGGTGAGGGCCTCCAGCCCGCCCTGCGGCATGGAGAAGGGATTGTGCGAGAAGTCCACCTTCTTCTCGTCCTCGTTCCACTCATACATGGGAAAGTCCACGATCCAGCAGAACTCGAAGCGATCCCTGGCGGTGAGATTCAATTCCTCGCCGGCGCGGTTGCGGGCCTCGCCCGCGAACTTGTAGAACTTGCCGGGCTGGCCCGCCACGAAGAAGGCGGCATCGCCCACGCCAAGACCAAGCTGGACGCGGATGGCCTCGGCGCGCTCCGGGCCGATGTTCTTGGCGATGGGGCCGGCGCCGCCCTCCTCGCCGTCGCGCCAGAAGATATAGCCCAGGCCGGGCTGGCCCTGCTGCTGCGCCCAGGAGTTCATGCGGTCGCAGAAGGCGCGAGAGCCGCCCTTGGGCGCAGGAATGGCCCAGACCTCGGCCTTGGCGTCCGCCGCGATCATGCTGGCGAAGACCTTGAAGCCCGAGCCGGCAAAATGTTCGGTGACATTCTGCATCTTGATGGGGTTCCTGAGGTCCGGCTTGTCGGAGCCATACCAGCGGATGGCATCGCGGAAGGCAATGTGGGGGAACTTCTGGGTGACGGGCAGGCCGCCGCCGAATTCCTCGAACACGCCGCGCAGCACCGGCTCCACCGCGTTGAACACGTCCTCCTGGGTGACGAAACTCATTTCGATATCGAGCTGGTAGAATTCGCCGGGGCTGCGGTCAGCGCGGGCGTCCTCATCGCGGAAGCAGGCGGCGATCTGGAAATAGCGGTCGAAGCCCGACATCATGATGAGCTGCTTGAACTGCTGCGGCGCCTGGGGCAGCGCGTAGAACTGACCGGGGTGCATGCGCGACGGCACCAGGAAGTCGCGCGCGCCCTCCGGCGAGGAGGCGGTGAGGATGGGCGTCTGGAATTCAAAGAAGCCCTGATCCTTCATGCGGCGGCGCAGGCTGTCGATGATGGCGCCGCGCTTCATGATGTTCTGGTGGATGCGGTCGCGGCGGAGATCGAGGAAGCGATACTTGAGGCGGATGTCCTCGGGGTATTCGACATCGCCGAAGACCGGCAAGGGCAGTTCGGCGGCCTGCGACAGGACCTCGATGGCGGTGGCGAAGATCTCGACCATGCCGGTGGGCAGGTCCGGGTTTTCCGTGCCCGCCGGACGGGCGCGGACCTTGCCGTCGATCCGCACCACCCATTCCGAACGCAGCGCCTCGGCCACCTTGAAGGCAGGCGAGTCCGGGTCGGCCACCACCTGGGTCAGGCCGTAGTGGTCGCGCAGGTCGATGAAGAGCACGCCGCCATGGTCACGCACCCGGTGAACCCAGCCGGACAGGCGGGTTTTGCCCCCGGTGTCGGGGGCGCGGAGCTGGCCGCAGGTGTGGCTGCGATAGGCATGGGTCATGATGGAAATTCCTGTAATGTCGGCGCGGACAAGCGCATGGGGCCTTCGATTTGTCAAGGTTTCCGCGCACAGGGCTGGGTTCCATGAAGGCACGGGAGGCGGCGATGGAAGACTACCGGCTGGGGCGCCTGGCGGCGCGGATCACCTCGGGCTTCGGCTGGCTCCTGTGCGGGCTGGGGCTGGTCTTGCTGTTCTGGTCCGCCTTCATGGGCGCCACGGTCACGGCGGCCTCGGGCTTCAGCCTCAGCATGTGGAGCCTGATCAACATTCCGCTGGCGCTGGCGTCGGGCGGGCTGCTTGCCCTGGCGCTGGGGCTGCCCCTCATCCTGCTCGGCCAGATGGCACGGGCCATCATGGACACGGCCAATTACAGCCGGGCCTTGCTGGATCTGACGCGCCGGGCAAAACCGGATTAGAGCCTATTCGAGCGCGCCGAAAATGGCGAAGAACGGCTTCTTCTTGCCCTTGCTGTCCTTGGCGGCTTTCTTGCCGGCCTTGCGGTCAGGCTTCTGGGCTTTCGTGCCGGACTTCAGCGGCGGCCTGGAGGTGGCCGTCACCTTGGTGCCGCCCTTGATGACCGTCACACCGTTCCCGGGACGATCGCTCTTTGACGATCCGAAATTGAAGAAGAAGGGCCGGCGAAAGCTGTCGCTGTTGCTGCCCATGCCGCCGGATGCGGCGAAACCGCCATCAAACAGTCCGCCGGTGACGCGCACCGTGGTGTTGCTCATGCCGTTTGCCTCGATGAGCGCATAGAGCGTGGCGGCATTGGCCGGGGCCAGACGCACGCAGCCGTGCGAGGCGCGGCGGCCCAGGCTCTTCACATGGGTGGTGCCGTGAATGGCGTGGCCCATCTGGGTGAAGAAGACGGAATGCGGCATGGGCGCATTGTCCCATTCCTCGGAGAAATGCTCGGCCTCCATGCGGAAGGGCTTGTAGGTGCCGGATGGCGTGTCATAGCCCGGCGCACCGGAGGAGATGGGCCACTTGTATTCCGTGTCGCCATCCACCTGAACGGTCATGTTCTGGGCGACCTTGTTGATGTTGACGACAATCTTCGCGGCCTCGGCAGCCGTGACGCCAAAGCCGAACAGTGCCGCAGCCACCAGCAAACCCGTGAATTTCCGCACCATGTCACCTCGGTATTTTTTGAATGGTCCGGCAACCTAGTCGATTGCGCTGCGCCGGTCGAGTAAAAGCTGTGCCATCAGAGCGGTCTGCGCTTTGACGGCAGCAAAGCCACCGCTCTAACTTATTGTTGGCGGGCAATTTTTCTGACTTTTGCCGGTTCCGCCAAAGGTCAGGTTGCTCCCGGTGTTCGGTTTTCGCCGCTATTCGGCCGCGCGCAGGGCGGCGGTTTCCCGGCGGCGGCGCAAATCTTTCTCGGCATCCGACATATAGTCCCGGGTGATGGGCAGGGAGCGCTGGTCGCGCAGAAATTGAATCTGGAAGACATTGAGGTCGCCCAGCCGGAAGGCGGCCTCTGACGCGGCGAGGTAAAACTCCCACATGCGGGCGAAGCGCTCATCAAAAAGAGCGACGGCCTCGGCGCGGCGGGCAAGGAAGCGCTGGCGCCAGTGGCGCAGGGTTTCGGCATAATGCAGGCGCAGGATTTCGGCATCGCTGAGGGTGAGGCCCGCCCGCTCCAGCGGCGGCAATACCTCGGACAGGGCGGGAATGGAGCCGCCGGGGAAGATGTATTTCTTGATCCAGGGGCTGGTGGCGTCGGGACCGGCGGGACGGTTGATGGCGTGCAGCAGGGCCACGCCTTCGGGTTTCAGGAGCGCGGCGCAGGCGGCGAAGAACTGGTCATAATGGTTGATCCCGACATGCTCGAACATGCCCACCGAGACGATGCGGTCATAGGCGCCTTCCAGTTCGCGATAGTCGCGCAGGAGGAAGCGCACCCGATGGGACAGACCGGCGGCGGCGGCCCGGGCCGTGGCGGCTGCCTGCTGTTCGGTGGAAAGCGTCAGGCCCGTGACATCCACCCCGCAGGTGCGCGCCAGATAAAGCGCCAGCCCGCCCCAGCCAGAGCCGATGTCGAGCACGGTCATGCCCGCCTGCAAGGCCAGTTTGGCGGCGATGTGGCGTTTCTTGGCGGCCTGCGCCTCGGCCAGCGTGGCATCGGGCCTTTCGAAATAGGCACAGGAATATTGCCGGTCGGAATCGAGAAACAGATCATAGAGCCTGCCGTCGAGATCATAGTGGCGGGCCACGTTGCTGCGCGCCACGGCCACGGGATTATATTGGTGCAGGCGGCGCGCAGCGATGCGGGCGCGCGCCAGCAGGCGGTGATGGGCCGGTGCGGACGCCACGCGAAAGTTGGCCATCAGCAGCAGCAGCAGGTCATAGACGTTGCCGTGGCGCATGGTCAGGCTGCCATCCATGAAGGCTTCCCCAAGCTGCATTTCCGGGTCGATGGCGAGCCGGGTGGCGGTGGCGCTGTCGGCCAGGGCGAAGTGCACGGGCGCGCCCGTGCCATCGCCATAGGTGAGACAGATGCCGTGGGAATAGGTGACGGTCAGCGTTCCCTGAGTGACGCCAAAGCGCAGCACGCGATCAAGCAACATGGCACTCTCCATGGGTCATGGGAGCCGTCCCGCAGCCAAAGCCGCATTCAATCAGCCGCGGGCACCGCCAACAAGGCGGAGGCGATGAACCCGGATCAAGAAACCGTGACAGAGATCAGGCGCAGCGCGCCTTCAGCGTCCAGCGCGCGCCATCATAGGCGGGCTTGCCCACCAGCGCGCCCCGGGCCGAGCGGCAGGCATAATAGCCCAGCGACGAGGTTGCCATCTGCACCGCATCCTTCTGCTGTTTCGGCCCCATGCCAGCCACGGACATGGTGAAAATGCCGGGGTCGGCGGCGGGGGCGAAATCGAGCTGATAGGTCTTGCCGTTGAAGAAGATGGGTTCGGAGCGCGGCTGGGCCTGCACCTTGGCCACGGCTGCCTGCCTGTTGTGGGTGATGTCCACGTCGGGGGTTTTTCTGGCGCAGGCCGACAGGGCCAGTGCGGCAGCGGCGAGGACAACAGCAGTGCGGATCATGGAGCCTCCGGGATCAGGAGACGCCTTTTAGCCGCTTCGGCGGATGGTGCAAATGACAATCCCCTGGCCTCGACGGGTTGCGGCAAAAGTGGCAAGAGACCCACACTTTGACAGGAGTGAGCGATGCCCGGATTCGATCCCGCCCAGCAGCTTTCGGCACGCGCGCAAGGCGCCGACGAGGGCATCATCATGCGCATGGCCCAAGCGGCACGCGACCTCAAGGCCAAGGGGCGCGATGTCATCTCGCTCACCGTGGGCGAGCCGGACTTTCACACGCCGCACCATATCCGCGAGGCCGCCACGGCGGCCATGGCCAAGGGCTATACCCATTATGCGCCCGTGGCGGGCATGCCGGAATTGCGCGCGGCGGTGGCCAGGAAATTGCAGACCGAGAACGGCCTTGATTATCAGCCTGCCAACATCGTCATCGCCAATGGCGCGAAGCAGGCCATCACCAACGCGGTGCTGGCGCTGGTCGGCCCCGGCGATGAGGTGATCATGCTGGCGCCCTTCTGGGTGTCCTATGAGATCACGGTGAGATTTGCCGGCGGCACCCCGGTGGTGCTGTCGGCGGGGGTGGACGAGGCTTACAAGGTGCCGGTGGCGCGCATCGCCACGGCGGTGACACCCAGGACCAAGCTCATCATGCTGAACTCGCCCTGCAACCCCACGGGGGCGGTGTGGACCAGGACCGAGATGGAAGCCCTGGCCCAGTTGGTGCGCGGCCACGCGCGCCTGATGGTGATGGCCGATGAAATCTACGAATACATTCTGTTCGACGGCGAGATGGTATCCTTCGGTTCCCTGCCCGGCATGCTGGAACGCACGGTGACGGTGAACGGATTGTCCAAGGGCTTTGCCATGACCGGCTGGCGGCTGGGTTATGCGGCAGCCCCCCTGCCCGTGGCCCAGGCCATGGGGCGGATGCAGAGCATCACCAGTGCCGGGGCCAACCAGTTCGTGCAGATGGCGGGTGTCACGGCGCTGGAGGGCGACCGCGCGGCGGTGGCCGACATGCGCGAGGCCTACCGGCGGCGGCGCGATATCGTGCTGTCGGCGCTGCGCGCCATGCCGGGCGTGGCCATCGGTCCCATTCCCGGCACCTTCTATGCCTTCCCTGATGTGTCGGGCCTGCTCGGCAGGCGCGCCGGCAATCATGTCATGGACACGGTGGAAGCCCTGTGTGACTGGCTGCTGGAGACGCATGGCATCGCCACCGTGCCGGGCACGGCCTTCGGGGCGGAAAACTCCATCCGCCTGTCCTTTGCCGCATCCGACGACGACCTGCACAGGGCGCTCACCCGCATGGCCGGGGCCTTTGCCAGCCTGACATGACAAGGGCCGGAAACAACCGACCCCCGCCACCCACGGGTCAATGATGGAAGGTCTTCTCGCGCTCGGCGGCGTTGAGGCGATCTCCCTCCCCGGCGGCGGCGCGCTGGGTCTCGCGCAGGGCCTGATGGTCGCGCGCCGGATGGGTTTAAATGGCGGGCGTGATGAAGAGGGTGAACATGGTGCCCACCGTCATGCCCGCCGCGATGATGATGCCGATGTCGAAGCGGCTCTTGGCGCCCGCGCCATTGGCGAGCAGCAGCGGCACCACGCCGATGACCATGGCGGCCGTGGTCATGAGGATGGGCCGCAGGCGGATCTTGGCGGCCTCCTTGATGGCGGCATATTTGTCGAGCCCGTCGCGCTCCTGCAGCTTGTTGGCAAACTCGGTCATGAGAATGCCGTGCTTGGAGATGAGGCCGATCAGGGTGACGAGACCGATCTGGGTATAGATGTTGATGGTGCCGGAGCCGATGTTGAAGGGGGTGATGTTCTGCATGGCCCCGTTCACCTCGCCCAGGATGAAGAGCACGAAGAGCGCGCCGAACAGCGTGGCCGGCAAGCCGATGAGAATGATAAAGGGATCGCGGAAGCTTTCGAACTGGGCCGCCAGCACGAGATAGATGAGCAGGAGCGCGAAGGCGAAGGTGACGGCGAGGGTATTGCCCTCCTTCATGAACTGACGGCTTTCACCCTTGAAGTCATAGGCCATGCCCTGGGGCATGATCTCGTCGGCCTTGGCCGTGAGGAAGGCGAGGCCCTCGCCCACGGTGCGGCCCGGGAAGGGCACGGCCTGGAAGGAGGCCGAGTTCAACTGCTGGAAGGTGTTGAGGCTGTTTGGCTGGACGCTTTCGCCCTGCTTGATGAAGGACGACAGCGGCACCATGGAGCCGTCGGCGGCGCGCACCTGATATTTCAGGATGTCGGCGGCGGTGGCGCGATCGGTGCGCGGCACCTGCGGGATCACCTCATAGGAGCGGCCCTGAATGGAGAAGCGGTTGACGTTGTTGCCGCCCAGCAGGGTTGCCAGCGTGGCGCCGATGTCGCGCATGGTGATGCCGAGCTGGTTGGCGCGGTCCTTGTCGATGACGAACTCCACCTGCGGCGTGGTGAAGCGCAGGTCGGTGTTGGTGAAGATGAAGAGGCCGCTCGTTTTGGCCTCCTCCTGCAATTTCGCCGTGATGTCGGCCAGGGCCTGGTAGTCGGTGGGGTGGGTGAGCACGAACTCGATGGGCATTTCGCCCGCCCCGGCGGGAATGGCCGCGGGTGCCGTGGCGAAGATCTTCACGCCAGAGATGTCGCTGAAGGCCTTTTGCAGGCTGGCGAGAATGGCGGTGTCGGAGCGTTCACGCTCGCCCCAGGGCTTCAGGATCAGGCCCTTGAAACCCTGATGGCCATTGGGAAAACCGTCGACGCTGAACAGGTTCTTGCGTTCCGGCACGGCCATGAGCACACGATCCAGCTTGCTGGAGTAAACCCGGACGTAATCGATGTTGGTGTGTTCCGGCGCATTGACGAAATGGAAGAGGACACCCTGATCCTCGGCGGGCGCGAGCTGGGCCTTGATGGCGGTGTAGAGCACGCCCGAGAAGGCGACGAGCACGAGGGCCATCAGGGCCACGGTGGCGCGGTTCTTCAAGGCACCGTCGAGGCGGCGGCCATAGAAATTTTGCAAGCGGGTGAAGGTGCGGTCGACCAGGCGGCCAAAGCGCGTGTCGTGACCGCCCTTGCGCAGCAGTTTCGAGGTCATCATGGGCGACAGGGTGAGCGCCACGAAACCCGAGACGATGACGGCGCCAGCGAGGGTGAAGGCAAACTCGCGGAACAGCGCCCCGGTGATGCCGCCGAGGAAACCGATGGGCGCATAGACGGCGGCCAGCGTGATGGTCATGGCGATGACCGGGCCGGTGATCTCGCGCGCACCCTGCAGGGCGGCGGTGAAGGGCGCCATGCCATCCTCGATGTGACGGTAGATGTTTTCCACCACCACGATGGCGTCATCGACCACCAGGCCGATGGCCAGAACCATGGAGAGCAGCGTCAGCAGGTTGAAGGAATAGCCCATGGCCAGGAGCAGCAGGGCCACGCCGATGAGCGACAGGGGAATGGTGATGACCGGGATGATGGTGGAGCGGATGTCGCCCAGAAACAGGAAGATGATGACGATGACGATGAGGGTGGCTTCGGCCAGGGTCTTCACCACCTCGTCGATGGAGGCGTTGATGAAGTCGGTGCCATCGAAGGCGATCCTGGCTTCCATGCCCTGGGGCAGCACACGCTGCAGTTCCGGCATGGCGGCGCGCACATTGGCGGCCACGGTGAGCGGGTTGGCCTCGGGCGTGGCGGTGATGCCCATGAAGATGGCCTGCACCTGGTCGAAGGCCGAATTCACGTCATAGTTCTCGGTGCCGAGTTCAACATGCGCGATCTGGCCCAGGTGGATCACCGCGCCGTCCTTCACCGTCACCACCAGGTTGGCGAATTCATCGGCATTTTCCAGCGAGGTCTGGGCGTTGATGTTCTTCAGCGTGAAGGAGCCCTTCACCTGACCGGCGGCGGTGGTGAAATTGTTGGCGGCCAGCGCATTGCGCACATCGAGCGGCGTGATGCCAAGAGCGGCCATGCGGTCGGGGTCGAGCCAGACGCGCATGGCGAAGGTGGCGCCACCGAGGATTTCCGCCGAGGCCACGCCGCTTACTGATTGCAGCTTCGGCTGGACCACGCGATTGAGATAGTCGCTGATCTGCGGCGATGTCATGGCCGCGTTCTTGAAGCTCAGATACATCATGGCGAAGCCCGCCCCGGTCTGGCGCTTCACGATGGGGTCGGAGGCATCTTCCGGCAGGGCGCTCTTGACCTCGTTCACCTTGGAGAGAACGTCGGACAGGGCCCGGTCGGCATTGGCGTCGAGGCGCAGCTTCAGCGTGATCTGCGAGACATTCTGGGCCGAGGAGCTGTCGATGGTGTCAATGCCCTCGGTGGAGGCCACGGCCTGTTGCAGGGGCGTGGTGATAAATCCCTTGATCTGGTCGGCGTTGGCCCCGGCATAGACGGTGGTGATGGTGATCTTGGTGTCGGCCACCTCGGGGAACTGGCGGATTTGCAGCTTGAAGATCGATTGCAGACCGGCGAGCAGCAACAGCAGGCTCACCACCGTGGCCAGCACCGGACGTTTGACGAAGATGTCAGTGAAATGCATGGGGCGCGTCTCGGCTCACTCGGCGGGATTGGCGGGCGGCGTCAGGCTGATGTCATTGTTGATGACGATGTAGCTGCCCTGACTGACCTTGTTCTGTCCGGCGATGACCACCTGGTCACCGGCGGCAAGACCTTCGGTCACTTCCACCTTGCCGTCCTTCACCGCACCGGTCTTCACGATGGCGCTGACCACGGCAAGCTGCTCCGGCTTGGCGTCCTTGTCGATGGTGCTGGCGGGCACCACCTTCAAGACGCTGTTGCCATAGAGCGAATAGGTGATGGCCGTCTGCGGCAGGGTCAAAACCGGGCGGGTTTCGCCCGCCGCCACGCGCACATTGGCATACATGCCGGGCAGCAGGCGGTGATCGGCATTGGCCAGTTCGCCGCGCACCGTAATCATGCGGCTGGCGGCGGAAATCCTGGCGTCGGTGGCCGTGAGCGCGCCCTTGAAACTCTGGCCGGGCATGGCGTCGAAGCCGGCGGTAAAGGATTGCCCGGTCTTGATGCTGCCATAGTCGGCCTCGGTCACGGTGAAGTCGACATAGATGGGATCGACCTGCTGGATCCAGACGATGGGGTTGCCGGGCGCGGCATAGCTGCCCATGGAAACCTGACGCAGGCCCAGCGCCCCGGCAAAGGGCGCGGTGATGGTCTTCTTGGCGATGATGGCCTCGGTCTGGTCGACGTTGGCCTTCAGCGCATCGCGCGCCGTGGTCAGCTTGTCGATATCGGCCTTGGCCATGAAGCCCTTGCGCTGCAAGGCCTTGCCACGGTCAAGATCGCGCTGGGCATTGCCCAGTTGCACGGTGAGATTCTGGAGTTGGGCTTGTTCGGCGGTGGCATCGAGCACGGCGAGCACCGTGCCCTTCTCGACATATTGGCCGGAGTCAAAGCCGAGCTTCACCACCATGCCGTTCACTTCCGGCATGATATTCACGCCCTGGGGGGCCACGGTGGTGCCGATGGCCCTGATCTCACCCTGCCACATGTCCGGTGCCACGGCGGCGGCGGCAACCGTCTCCACCGGCTTCGGCGATTTGGAAATGGCAGCAGCGATCATGTTGGGCTTGAAGTAGAAGGCATACCAGGCAACGGCCGCGGCCAAGGCCCCCAGCAACACCGTGAAAAAAATGAAGAGAAAGCGGCGCATGGGCGTCTCCGGAGATCAGGCGGCGGCTTCGGCGGGTTTGGCCGCCACCAGTCGGGCACGGTGGGTTTCAACATAGGCAAGGGCAGCGGTCAGCACCGCCTCGCCATAGCCAGAGACAAACTCGCCGGCAGGCGTGGGCTGGTGTTCGGCACGGCAACAATGCAGGCTGTCGAGATCGGCGCGCAACCGGGTAATCTGCAAATCCATGGCGGCGAAGCGCCGGGCGGGATCGATATGATCCTGCATCAGCATCATGAAGAGAAATTCCGACTTATATTTGTCAGGCGCGGGCTCCACCGCCAGCCAGACCGGCAGGGTGCGGCGGCCCGCTTCGGTGATGGCATAGACCTTCTTGTCGGGGCGGCCCGCCTGCTCCTCGGCGCGGACGCTGACCAGCCCGTCCTTCAGAAGCTGGGTGAGCGCGGGATAGATGGACCCGAAGCTGGCTTCAATGAAATAGCTGAAGCTGCCGTCCTCGATTTCCTTCTTGATCTCGTAGCCCGAGGCCTCGCGGATGGAAAGGATGCCCAGGCAAAGGGTTCTGACATTCATGATTATGCCGGATTGATATATCTCGATTTGATACCCCCCTCTAGTCCGTCCCATCCGCGCCGTCAATGGGCCGACCATCCACTTTGCCGCAACGCGACCGGGCCATTGAACAATTCACCCCTGCCGCAATGGCAATCTTCAGGGATTATTCTCGCTTTATGGGGCAATTTTAGAATTTTATATCGCGCGCGATAAAATCTTTGGGGACATCCGTTTGGGACTTGCCTTGTCATCCTCCTTGTCCTTCTCTAAAGGACATCTTAACCCCGGCCGCCAAGAGCCGGGGGTTTTGACAAGGCAACAGGGATCAAGGGGGGGCCAATGGAGTATTTTCTCCAGCAGCTCATCAACGGAATTACACTGGGGTCGATCTACGGCCTCATCGCCATCGGCTACACGATGGTCTACGGCATCATCGGCATGATCAA
>OEIV010000337.1_pt1 | contig 27598 bp, 22 predicted proteins | sample 1539231 | NCBI WGS metagenome assembly OEIV01 (sample SAMN03794762, study PRJEB22550) | activated sludge metagenome | feature: wastewater treatment plant; material: activated sludge; isolation source: Wastewater treatment plant of a petroleum refinery complex | place: Argentina: Buenos Aires ... | reverse complement strand
TTTTCTTTTTTTTTCATGGGTCCCGCCACAATCAATTTTTTAAGGGATGCCATTCGTTCAATATTTTTCATATGACCTTGAAAGCAACTATCGGTAAAATGCTTATCGCTTTGGGTATTGCTCCCTGTTTTGAGGATGACCAATACATAACTTTTCATACCATTCTCGTTTGCGTTGAGTTTTTTTGCAAGTAAAGAATCATATTTTGGGTTATAAGTTTGCCCAAAGGATGTGGCCATGGTGAGGCATAACAAACACAAGAGTGTGATATTTTTCATAAGGTAAAGATAAAATATTGGGGACTATAAATTCAATGTTTTAATGGAGTTATGCAAAAAATATTTAAGGGCTTGCATATTTATACCAATGTGAAATAAAGAAAATTCCATGGCTTATTTCAACAAATAGGGTTAAGCATATTTACTATCGACTCGCTCCCAAACTTGTATCCAAAAGCAAGCACCGAAATGATTAGTCCCGATCATTATGTATCATTTGTGTATTGAGTAGGTGGGGGATTATTGCTATACTGTATAATGTTTTCAAAAACCCTATAGTTTTTTAACCGCTCATCCAATTTATTTATTTATTTATCATTTCCTGTATTATTTTCACGCCATGAAAAAAATAATTGTATCATTCATTAGTCTCGGTTTTGCATTGAATGCAATGGCTCAAGACAATCTCGTAAAATCATTAGACGCCAATAAATCAGACAGCGCTAAGAAATTTAAATTCACCACCATTATTGATTTAGAAGACAGCCCTGTAAAAAATCAAGGAAGCTCAGGCACTTGCTGGAGTTACTCAGGCAATTCATTTCTTGAAAGTGAAATGATGAAAAGTGGAAATGAATTTGTTGATATTTCTGAAATCTATACTGCCCGATGCGCTTATATTGAACGTGCCAAAAACTATGTTCGTATGCATGGTAATATCGGATGGGGTGATGGTGCAGAATTGCACGATGTAGTGGCTATTTATAAAAAATACGGAGCTGTTCCCTATGAAGTATACACAGGTCTTAACTATGGGACCTCTAAAAACAAATTTGGTGAAATGCAGGCTGCTTTAGAAGGCATGCTCAAAGGGATTGTTGAGAATAAAAATGGCAAATTGACTAAAAACTGGTTACCTGCGTTTACCGCAGCACTTGATGCATACCTTGGCAAAGTACCAGAATCTTTTACCTGGAAAGGAAAGGAATACACACCGCTTACTTTTGCCAATGAAGTGGTTGGTTTAAATGCTGATAAGTATATTGAATTATCTTCTTTTACCTATGCGCCTTATTACGAACCAACTTTATTGATGGTTCCCGATAATTGGAGCCTTCAAAGTGTATATAATGTACCTTTCAACGACTTAACCGCTATTGTAGATAATGCTTTACAAAACGGTTATACAGTAGCATGGGCTACCGATGTGAGTGAAAAAGGATTTAGTTGGAAAAATGGGGTTGCTATAGTACCTGAAAAAGAATTTGAAGATATGGAAGCCGACGAATTGAAAAAAATATTTGATGGTCCACAAAAAGAAAAAAACATCACTGCTGAAGTACGTGAAGATGCATTTGATAATTACAGCACCACCGACGATCATGGAATGCATATCGTAGGATTAGCCAAAGATCAGTTGGGTAAAGAATATTACATGGTAAAAAATAGCTGGGGCGACAAAAACGACTACAAAGGTTATCTCTATGTTTCAAAAGCATTTTTCAATTATAAAACTACCGCCATTCTTGTAAACGAAGGCGCTATGCCGGGCGATATATTGCGCAAATTGAAATAGATAGGTTCTTCTATTTTCATCTTGTTGATTCTAAAAAATAGGATTTTTTTGCATAGATTTGCGAAACAATCCTATTTTTTTATATGAAAAAAAGTTTCCTGTTCTTATTTTTAGTATGTGGTATCATTCAATCTGTTTTTGCACAAGTACCTGGTGATACACTCATTACTTCCACTTTTAATTATACACAAACCCAATATAGTCGCGACTCAGTTATCCATTTTCCAGACCTGCCTGGGGTTACTTATGAAAAAATCTATATGCTTTACAATATACGTTGTAAAAATGGATTAATATCACCAGCTGTACAAGGACAAACCAATATCGGTTGTGGCGAATGGGATTATACTTGCAATACGTATGTAGTGGATTCTACCAAAACAGATTCTGTAAAAGCAAAACACCCATCACATATCATTACCGGGTTTAATGGACAAGTATATCCATATACCACTATACCAACTTATACCTACTATCAATATAATCAGCAAAATGTAGTGTATACCAATACCATCAGCGAAACAACAGCAACTGTAGGTAGTGGTAGCTCCACATCGAACGCTCCCCTTCATACCCAGTTAACTACGTCAAAATCGCAATATGTATGGACAGCCGCAGAATTAAGTGCAGCAGGACTTACAGCAGGAAATATATCCAGTCTTCGATTAAATGTGAGTACACCAGGGTCTGCATCACAGTTTTTAAAGGTGCGTATGAAACATGTTACCCAATCATTTTTAAATGCAAGTACCCCTGATATCAGCGGATTTACTGAAGTGTATTTTTTAAATACGACGTTTACCAATGGAATCAATCAACTCAACTTTTACAACAATTTCAATTGGAATGGCACCGATAATATATTGGTAGAATTTAGCTTTAGCAATGCTTCCAATGGTACAGACAATATTGTATTGAGCGATGTTTCACCTTTGGTAACCGGACTTGTATCACAAACAAATGATTTCTGTTTCGATTTTAATGGCAGCAATCAAATTCATTTAGGGAATGCCAATTTCGCTAATTTTAGCAATGAGATTACCATTAGTTTCTGGAGCTACGGCAATGAAAATGTGTTGCCACAAAACACGTCTGTATTATATGCCACAAACGCACTAAATCAACGTCAGGCAAATGTGCATCTGCCATGGTCAAACGCTTCTGTTTATTGGGACTGTGGTTCTGGTGGTCCTTTCGATAGAATTGACAAACCGGCTACCAACCCTGAATTTGAAGGGCAATGGAACCATTGGGCATTTACAAAAAATGCCACTACCGGTATCATGAATATTTATTTAAATGGCACTTTATGGCATACAGGTTCTGGCAAAACCCTACCTGTAGAAATCACTGATTTTATGTTGGGTGGCGGTCCCAATATGTCGAATCCCTACTTTGGCAAAATGGACGAATTTAGTTTGTGGAAAACAGCTTTGTCACAAGCAACGATTCAGGCATGGATGAATAAATCAATAAACCCTTCACATCCTGATTATGCAAATTTAGTAGCCTACTATCCTTTAAACGAAGGCACGGGAGCTGTTAGTGCTGATGTGTCACCTGCCAATGCAAGCGCTGCCGTTGCAGGTACGCCATCATGGAAAATCATCAAAGGCAAAGATATTTTTAAAAATTTTACGGAAACCAGCAACAGACCCATGGTGACTTTTGTACAAGGGGTTTATACCCAAACCACTACACCCATCATTGTATTAGATTCAGTACAAAATACCACCAATACAGTGTATAGTTTTATCAGCGCAGGAGGCAATATTCTTCCTTTCGATACCAACACGTATTATCAGGCTGGTTATACTTATGTATATGATGGCAATACAAATCTCATCATCGACTCCGTAAATATTGCAAGTATGGGTTCGATTAATATTACCCAACTCGATTATTATCAAAAACGTCCTGCTGCATTTCAGTTGGTATCGTTTGTAACACCTTATGGCATAAACCTCGACTTAGGTATGGGGGGTAAAACATGGGTGTTTGATGTAACGGATTATGCCCCCATCTTAAAAGGCTGGAAACGTATGTTTATCAATGGTGGCGGTGAAAGACAAGAAGATATGGATATCAAGTTTATGTATATTGTAGGCACTCCGCCTCGCGATGTGAAAGACATCAACAATATCTGGAGAGTAGACGCTCCTGGTTATCAATCCATTTTAAATGATGATATTTATGAACCAAGAGATGTAACTTTAAATCCAAACGCTGTTTCATTTAAAATAAAAAGTGCTATAACCGGTCATGGTCAGGAAGGTGAATTTATACCTCGTACCCATTGGATAAATATCGCCGGAGGCGCACCTGAATTTTCATGGGATGTATGGAAGCCTTGTGCTGAAAATCCAGTCTATCCTCAAGGGGGCACCTGGATTTATGATCGTGCAGGTTGGTGTCCTGGTATGGCTACTGATGTCAAAGAGATGGATATTACGCCTTATGTAACGGTGCCAGGTATCAATAATATTGACTATGGATTAGTAACAGCAAGCGGATCAAGTAATTATTGGGTAAGCAATCAATTGGTTTCGTACGGGGCAGCTAATTTTACTTTAGATGCCGCCATTATCGATATTAAAAATCCTACCAACAAAGTTGCTTATGCTCGTTCAAATCCGATTTGTAAAAGCCCCATCATTGTTATCAGAAATACAGGTTCTACAACACTCACAAGTCTTACCATTGAGTATTGGGTCAATAATAATCCAGTGAAAGAAGTATTCCAATGGACGGGTAGCTTAGCTTTTATGGAATCAGCAGAAGTTACATTACCCCTCAGTGCTAATCTTTGGTCAGCGGTGAATGGGCCTACAAACAATCAATTTCATGCAATGATTAGCAATCCCAATAACGGCAGCGATGGGTATGTGCATAATAATACTTTTCATAGTACATTCAACATTACGAATGTTGTGCCAAGCAATTTCATTATTTGGTTTAAAACAAATTTAGCAGGTGCTGAAAGCAAATATGAATTGTTTGATGAATCAGGCAATCAAATTTTTATCAGAGAAAATATGGCCAATAGTACCAATTACCGCGATACCTTCAAGTTAGGGTGGGGGTGCTACTCATTGGTGATTTCTGATTCTGAAGAAGATGGTATTGATTTTTGGGCAAATAATGATGGTATCGGATTTGCACGATTAAGAACTGCAGCAGGCGGAACCATTATCAATTTTGAAGGTGATTTTGGCAAATCGTTTATTTACAATTTTACGGTAGACTATCCATTATCATACGACGATTTGTATGATACCAAAGAAATTTTGGTTTATCCAAATCCTGCGCAAAATCAATTTGTAATAGAAGGAAAAAATATTGAAAATAGCCAGGTTAAAATTTACAATCAAATCGGACAATTGATGGATTTACCGCATCATCAAGAGGTCAATAAAATGCATTTTAACAGCACTTCATTGATACCAGGTTTTTATTTTATTATTGTTCAGGATGAGAATAATAAAACCTATACAAGAAAACTTTTAATAGAATAAGGATAGCTTTATTATAATAATTGAAGGATAGCATGTAGCTTTGCAACGTTGAAACAATCAGTCGCTATATTTTTATTATGCATGTTATGCTTTTCCCTTTTTTTGAAAGTGGGAACACTCATCACTTGGAAGTTGAATCAGGATTATATTGCTAAAAATTTATGTGTGAACATAGATAAACCTATGATGGGTTGCAAAGGAAAATGTCAGTTAGATAAACGTTTGATGAAGATTGATGCGGCCTCTTCACAAGAGAAAAGTCCCATACAAGAGACCCTCAAAATTTCAGTAATTGATTTATTTATCGATACGAATCCCTTTGTTTGGTCTGGTTTTCATCCCATAACAAATCAACCAGTCTTTACAACCTTGATAGCAAATCATTACTCTTTTGCTTATTTATTTGCTCATTTGAAACCACCGATTTCATTGGTTTAGCCTTAGTATTTTTCAGATGAGTTTAGTCCTATTTGTTGTATAATCCCAAATTTATTTATCTGGTAGTTTGTAAATTTCAATCCAATGCCTTCATACATTGACTAAAACTGATTGAAATCTTTTAAACGCTTTTTGGTTAAACGACCATTGGACTATTCCTTATTTCACTTCGGTATTAGCTGATTCTACATAGATTAATGATAATGTATGGTAGGTATAAGTATTGATATAGTGAAATCACTAGAAAATGTATCGTAAGTAGTACACAAATGACGATAGCATCATCAAGCAATTTGCTAAGCTAAATGAAAAACAGAATCACCTTTTCTATCCTTTTTTCAGACCAATTAAATTTAATATTCATGCGAATTATCATAGGATTATTGTTGATATCTTGCAGTTTTTATGCCGCTGCTTGTGATATCTGTGGCTGTGCTGCTTCTGGAAATCAACTGGGGATATTACCCCAATTTCAAAAGCACTTTATTGGCATTTCATATCTTCAAAGTGCTTATCATTCAAAACCACATGATGGCATTGTAGATAATAAAAGTGAAACAACAGAAAGGTTTCAAACATTACAATTTTGGGGTAGAGCTGCCATACATAAAAAAGTACAGGTTTTTGCTTTTATACCTTATAAATACAATGTTCGTAGTATGAACACAGGGGTTTCAAAGCTGAGTGGTCTAGGAGATATGATGATACTTGCAAATATGTTTGTATTTAATACCACAAATCAAACAAAGCAAAAAGTAAAACATGCTTTGCAACTGGGTACAGGTTTAAAAATACCAACAGGTAAAAGTGATGTTGTACAAAATGGTTTGATGTTGCATACCAATATGCAAACAGGTACTGGTTCATATGACATACCTTTTAACTTGATGTATACTTTACGTTACCAATCATTTGGGTTCAATACGGAACTAAATTTTACAAAAAATGGGACCAATAAACAACACTTTCAATTTGGCAATCGAACCATTGCATCGATGCGTTTTTTTGCCTGGAAAAATTGGAAGAAGTTAACATGGTTGCCAAGCATAGGTACCACTTTTGAACATGCTGCCATGGATCAGCAACAAGAAATATTGCAAGATTTTACGGGTGGTAATAGCGTACTGGGCAATGGAGGTATTGATCTGTATTACCAGTCATTTGGCCTTCAATTATTATTTCAACAATCCGTTTATGAACACTTAGGAAACGGCTATATCAACAATCGTCCACGATGGACAGCCACATTTATTTATTTATTTTAAAAAAAAATATCATGACAAATTTTATTAAAAAAAAGACCCTTTTAATGTTAACTGCAGGTAGCATACTCATGTTTAGTTGCAACAAAAAATCTTCAACAACTACCGATACTTTAAAGCCTGTGATTACCGTTGCAGAGCCTATTGCCAACGATACAACTTCATTGACCCTAGAACCTGAAGTACATATTGAATTTACTGTTACTGACGAAGCTGGTTTACATCATTTATCGGTACTATTAATTAAAAACAATTCAGATACGATCATGAATGAAACACCCTCTGTGCTTGATCTGAAAGTATATTCTTTTCATGAGCATTATATGCCAATAGGTATTTCATCCCTCACAGGATTGAAGGTGATTATAAAAGCAGATGATCATAGTGGCAATACCGAAACAAAGGTGATTGATTTTTATGTTGAACCATAAAGGTGTATCATCCCTTTTATTGCTTTTTATCTGATGCGAATTATGGAATGAATGTTACGTTGAATATCAATGAGATTTATAAAGTATGCCAATACTTTATAAATCTTACATTGGTATATGCCTTTGAAATAATGAACTACGCGCTTAGTTAAAACCAACATTGAACGATTCAATATTTCGCATCTTTATACAATCATTGGGATTCACTATAAATTTTGTTGATGTTATTCAAAATGGCAATGGATAGCAATGACATGATGCCTGATTAAAATTCAACTTTATATTGAAGTATTGGTATCAATCCAGTTTGATAATAGGTTTTGATACTTTTTGTATCTACATCATAAAATTGATCATAAACATTTTGTCGGTTAGTGACATTTTGAATATCCAGTGAAAGGGTAGATGTTAAATGTTTACGATTCCATTTCATACTGATACGAATATCTGATCTAAAATAGGCAGGTAATTGTGTTGTGTATGCTAATTGTTGATAATACACTGTGGTTTCGTCTATACTGGATTGATAAAGGTTAATAGGGGTTGTACGATAGCCACCTGCATAAACCATTTTGAGATGTATGCCTAATGTTCTTTTATTGTTGCCTGATACAAATTCTTTACCTCCGGTAAAATTCATGATTTGATTTCCGTTATATTTTGTATTGTATTCTTTGCCGTTTGAAGCAGTATATTTTGACTGATACAACGAAGTGCTTAACATATAATACAAATGATTGCTGAGTTGCTTTTCGAGTGAAATTTCTATTCCATAATTTTTACCATTCCCCTTGTTGACAAGTTCCTCTCTTATATAATCGGCTTGTGTATTGATTGCCGAAAATGTATTGGTGTCTGATATACTGACTGGTATCTGAGAAAGTGCCTGATAATAGAGTTCAGTTTTTAAACGCAATGATTTGTTGATTTGATAATTATGTGACAATACATAATGAGCCGCTTTAGAAAATTTTAAATCTTTATTTGGCATTATATTTTTACCCTGTGCATTTTGTAGGGAAGCAAAATACACACCCCATCCTTGCAACTGGCTGTGCTTACCATAGCCTAGCGACAATGAATGTTTGGTATGCATATCCCATTTAATAGACGCTCTGGGTTCTAAGCTTTTGGTGTTATTCAGTAATAAATGTAAATAATGTAGACCTCCCAGTAAGGTGATATTGTCAGTAAATTTATATTGTAGTTGCGAAAACGCTTGTATGGTTTGGGTTTGATTCTTGGCATTCACTAATGACTTTAAGTCACTATGTATTTTTTCACGTATTTGTTCATTATAGTCTATAATGAAATTGGTTGCAATGATACCTGAACGAAGCATTGCTCTTGTATGCAATCGTTGATTCATTGTGCTTGACAATGTTACTTTTCGGATAGTATTTTTTTGATTATATACATTGAGCATTTGGTAATTTTCCTGAACATAATTTCTGTTGTAAGCATTTTGCATCGTTGCATATGCAATAGCCGTTTTTACTAAATGATTTTTTCCAAGATTTATTTGATGGGTTGCACCCCATACACCAGTATTGGAAACAAATCGGTCACCATATTTTTCACTTTCGTTTTTCCATTTTGTACTGTCTTTCACCACGTTGTAATATTGGTTGCTTAAACCACCAAAGCTGAATAAGGAAAAATTGCCAAATCGCTTCGTTGGTAAAAATATGTTGTAGGACAAATCTTGAAATTGAGTGATTGAAGGGGTAAAACTTAATCCTAAGGTAGACAAAATGCTTAAGGTAGAATAACGGTAATTAATTAAGTAAGAGCCCTTATATTTTTTTGAAAAAGGACCTTCAACAGCCAGATTTAAACCAAGTATACCAGCTTGTGCAGTGTATTCTTTTTTTTCGTTATTCCCCTTTCGTAATTGTAAATCGAATACACCACTTAAGGCATTACCGTATTCTGCTGCAAATGCACCGGTTACGAAATCTGCTTTTGATAGTAATTGCGCACTCAATATTGAGATACCTCCACCACTGCTTCCTGCCGATGCAAAATGATTTGGATTTGGCACATCTATGCCTTCCATGCGCCATAGTAGCCCACTCGGAGCATTTCCCCTTATGATGATATTGTTATTGCCATCATCACCAGCCATAACACCTGCAAAACTGGTAGCCATACGAGCAGGGTCATTGACTGCAGCTGCATATTTTTGTGTTTCTTCGGCCGAAAATGTGCGTGTACTTAATATGTTCAATTCATTGACAGGGGTGTTTTTTTTATGCCCACTTTTTACGATAATTTCTTTGCCTTGAATTATTTTTTCCTCTAAATGAATATTCAATACCATTTCTTTGCCAGTATTTAATATGATATTGGGCATCACATAATCTTTGAATCCCATAGCGGTAATAAGCAGTGTATGTGTGCCTACAGGAACTTCTTCAATATTGAAATTTCCATCAATATCACATGCATCCCCTTTGTTTAATCCTACTATACTTATTGTAGCTCCAGCTATCGGTTTTTGAAGTATTTTATCGATAACAGTCCCCCTGATGGTTTGAGTTAATGGTTGAGATTGAACGGCATAAGATAAATAACTCAGTAGTATGATTGAAAGCAAAGTTTTATAAGGCATAAATATTATTTCTGCATAGGACAACCTAACAATTCAATACCCCTACAAATAGAATGAATAATTATGAAAATTATTTGAGTTAGTCTTTCGATGAAACCAATATTTTTACAAATCATGAAAGGGGATATCCATTATAAAACAGTATACACACCTAAATGATGACCTTGTTTATTTATAATTTATTAATTGGATGATAACTTAAGGCTTTTTATTTTTTTTTTAGAGTGAGGGTATCGACCTTGTAAGTTGTCATATATGTAAAGATTCATGCTAATATTATTCTTCCTTCTTCTTAAATTTACAAAATCAAAATACATGCCTATGATACGTTTTTCAAAATGGACACGCCAACTTGCCTTGTTAATTTCTTTAATGTGTTTTCAATGGATAGGGGCCCATGCCGAAGCTCTCTCATATACAGTATTTAAAGGAGGAGATAAGATAGGAAAAATCAATATCAATCGAAAAACGAATAACAATATTACTGAATACTTTTTTGAGTCAAATGTAAAACTTCGATTTATCATCAGCATTGAAGTATATGATAAAATGAAGGTGACTTTTCAAGGGGCTCAAATGCTTGAAGCCCGTTTGTACAGAACACTCAATGGAAAGGTAAAAGTAGATAATTTGGCAGCCTGGAATGGTAGTTATTATGAAATGAAAAATAAAGACAATGAAAAATCAAGCATCAAACAGATGATATCATTGGCCACCGCAAACTTATATTATACAGAGCCCAAAAATATTTCTCATGTGTTTTCAGAAAAATTTCAACAGATGATTCCTATCAAACCGATGGGGAATAAAAAATATACCTTAGAACTGCCTGGTGGTAATAAAACCACTTACTCCTATGCCAATGGGGTTTGCCAAATGGTAGAGGCTGATACCGATTGGGCTACATTAAAATTTGTGTTGAACTAGACGGGGACACACACAAAAAAAATATTATTGTCTATCAATGTAGCATATTTAGAGTCATATGGTATTTGCTATGACCTCGGTACACGAACAAAGAATCCAATTTTCTTTTTGCCCTTCTTGTTTTTTGAAATATTAATCAATCCGATGCTGGTTCCTTCCTGGGTGTCTGTTTGATTGATAAACCCAATTTGAAGTCCATTGATCGAATGTGCTTTATTATAAAGGGTGGCAATTTGTAAACCACTGACATCTTTTTTTACACTATTAAATAAACCTCCGATTTGCACACCATCAACCCGATCTTCAACTTGATTAAATAAACAAGCTACTTGCACTCCTTTTACATGACCACCCACTACATTAAACAAGCCTGCTAATTGTAATGATTTTACATCTTTCTTATTAATATTAAATAAACCACCGATTTCTACAAGATCTACTCCACCAGAGTAACCACCAATCAAATTGATCGATGTTTTATTTATCACTTGTGCATTCATTTTGCCATGAGTGCTGAGTCCTGGAACAAAAGAAAACTGATAGGCCCTGGTGGTATAAAATTTTTTTAAATTTAAACTTCGTAAACGTTGTTTAGAACTAAATAATACCCTTCCAATCCATTTCTTTTCAATGACATCTGGATTTTCATCCTCAACATCCTCTTGCATCGTTTCGGCTGCGGTAAAATATTTAGGATGGGTGGCCAGGCTTATGAGGGGCTCTTTGCGTGTTAATGCAATACTTACTTTTTGATTAAATGTTGCTTGAATCTGTAATGAGGTATCCTTGTAATCTGTTTTACTTATAGCGATAGCTGCTACGGGGTATTTATTTTTTAATTTTAACGAAAAAAAACCGGTCTCATCGGTCATTGAAGAAATCAAATGTTGTTTTTCATACACGGTGGCATCTGCAATTTTATCACCTGTTTCATCATCTACCACATAGCCTGAAATAATATAATAATCAGTATGGCTTTGCGACTTGCTAATAATATTTGAAGTGCTGATGGGTTTGCGTCGTATAATGATATAATGACCACTTTCTTTAAATTCATATTCAGCATTAAATAACATTCGCAACACTTCACGCAATGGCTTGTTTACAGCTTGAACACTTACCAATGTATCTCTGTTGATCGATTTTGTATTATAGGAAAAGTAAACATTGGAGGCGTTGCTGATGATGGTAAGTACCTCATGCAATGGTTGGTTTTTAGCCTTGATAGTGACTGTACCTGACAATAAACTTTGTGCAAACATTCCAGTTTGCATGCAGGTAATGAATAATAACAGAACAATTTTTAACTTCATCTTTTTATTTTAAAATATACTTGTTTCCTTTTTTCTCGACGTTTATTTCAAATGTTTCACTGATGATTTCCAATATACTTTCTAATGATTCATTGTCAAATCGGGTGGTGAGTGTGAGGCTTTTCAAATCGCTTCTGCCAATAACCACACTGTCACCATAGGCCTCATTCAATACTTCAACCACTCGCCACAAGGGGGTATTGTCACATTCAAATTCCTTACTTCTAAAATATTTATACAGCTTGTCTTTGTTTTTTTCAACGACAATCGTAGAGTCTTCTTTATCAATACGCGCTTTTTCATGAGGATGTAATAATATCACCCGATTAAATTTTCGTACTTCTACAATGCCAGTTTCTACGATGACTTCTGTATAAGCATCAAACGATTTTACATTAAATGAAGTGCCAATCACTTTGATTTCGACATCGTTGCTGGCATTGATATAAAATGGTTGTGACTTATTGGGACTAATATTAAAAAAAGCTTCACCAGTTAAAGTGACTCTTCGTTCGGCAGGTTTAAATTGAGAAGGGTAGGCCAAGGTCGCATTTTTATTCAGGGTTACAATGCTTTGATCACTTAGGGTGTCAATAATAGTGGTTTTGTTTGATTCTAACACCTTAGGGGCAATCGCAATGGGTATTTCAACAGTATTTGTTTTTGGCTCCTGATTTACATACTTATAAGCACCAAATAAACCGAGTAATAAGAGTATAGAAGCCGCTGCATAATAAAGGTTACGATATAAACTAAAACCTTGTTTGGATGTTTGCATTTTTTGTTTCAAACGCAACCATGCATCGTCTGTATCAATAGGTGGAGCAGAAGCTAGGCTTGCACTTTCATCCCAGATTTTTTTTAATTGCTTATAATAAACTAAGTTTTCTTCATTTTGGTTTAACCACAACGTTACTTGTTCAATTTCTTGTGCATCGCAGGCTTCTAGCAAATACTTTACCAGCAGTTCATCAGTGATATGTTTCATTTCATGGCTCAAAGTATTGCATTTTTAAAGTAAATAATCCATACAACCACAGTCACAATAAAGTCGGCTAGTTTTAGTCGCAATAGTTTCAGGGCTTTGCCCATGTGGTTTTCTACTGTTTTTTCGGAGATGCTTAAACGGGTAGCAATTTCCCTATATTTTAATTCTTCATACCTACTCAGTTGAAAAACGGTTCTGCATTGTTCGGGTAATGCATTCATGGCCTGGCGAATTGTTTCTTCCAGGTTTTTATACATCATTTGGTTTGACGCCGATATTGCATGGTTGTTTTTCATTACTTGTGTTGCATGATTTTCATAGGTCGATTTAACTTTCAAATGTTTTAAATAATTTAAGCTGTCGTTATACACTGATTTATATAAATACGCTTTTAAAGAGCTCTCTATGTTTATTTTTTCTTTTCGTTCCCAAAGCTTTAAAAAGATATTTTGCACCACTTCTTCTGCCTGTATTTCATCTTTCAATATCGTATAAGCATATACATAAAGGGGTTTGAAAAAAGCTTTATAAACAGATTCATAGGTGGAGATGTCTCCACTCAATAATTGCAATATGGTATGCCGATCGCTTATTTCCACCCGTCAAAATTATCATTTTTCTATTGCAAATCTAATAGGATTTCTTAGATTCGTTTTGTCACTTGTGCTATTGCTTTATTAACTTGCCTGATCCGCTAATGTTTGATTCAATGCTGGGATTTCCTCTATAATATACGTCACCACTGCCACTTATTTTTGCATATAAACTTTGGGTAGCATACACTTTGGTATCACCCGAACCGCTAGTGGTGGTGTTTGCTGTATTTGCTTGCACATTCAATAAATCAATTTCTCCACTCCCACTGATGATACTTATGAGTTGATGGGTACTACCACTGTGAATGGTGATAGCTCCACTGCCACTTATTGTAGCGGTGATATTCATGGTTTCGATGCTTGGAATGATGATTTTCCCTGAACCGCTTACATTGGTTTCTAGACTGTTGTTAACGAGTTGATTTTGAACTTGTATCGTTCCCGAGCCACTTAGGTTAAGGTTGTTAATATTTGGCATCGTGATATTTACGCTTATGGGGGCACTCTTGATATACACATTGTTTTTATGTTGTATGGTGAGTCGACCATCATTTACTTTGGTGAGTATGGCATCCATGATATTATTTTGCGCAATCACTTCTACTTTGTAAAAGCTGTCCTGGGTTATATTTACAGTAGCATCCATGGCCAGACTAATACTGTTAAAAGCGTCAAGGGTTCTGATGGAAGATACCTGAGGTCCTGTGCCTACTACTTTTTTGCATGAAGTAAAGCCTGCAATCAATAAAATGAAGGTGGTAAATAGTAAGGAAAAACGTGTCATCATAAAAATTTATTTTTTGTTTAATATGAATAGGACAACCAACAAGTCATATACCCCTACTTAAACTATAAAATTATTTTTGCGAGTTAAAAAAAATGTACATTTACAATTCTAAAACCAAAAACAATGACCGCATTATCACCCAGTATTATTTTTTTGATTGTCATATTGGCAATCATCTTTTCAGGTATTTACACAGTGCAACAAGGCACCATCGCTGTCATTACGATGTTCGGAAAATACCGTCGTGTTGCCAGACCAGGTTTGAATATTAAAATTCCTTTTCTGGAAAAAATATTCAGACGTATTTCCATTCAAAATCGGTCTGTAGAGTTGCAGTTTCAGGCCATTACCCTCGATCAGGCGAATGTGAATTTTAAAGCCATGCTTTTATATGCTGTTTTTAATCAAGATGAAGAATCTATCAAAAATGTAGCATTCAAATTTGTGGATGATAGAAGTTTGATGCAAGCTTTGATCAGAACCATCGAAGGGTCAATCAGAGCTTTTGTAGCCACTAAGCGTCAATCAGAGATTTTGGGTCTCAGGGGCGAAATTATCTTACATGTAAAAGATCAAATTGACACTCAATTAGAAAGCTGGGGTTACCATTTGATTGACTTGCAAATCAATGATATTTCTTTTGATGAAGAAATTATGAAATCGATGGCACGTGTGGTAAGTAGCAATAACTTGAAAGCAGCTGCCGAAAATGAAGGACAAGCCTTACTCATCACCAAAACCAAATCGGCTGAAGCTGAAGGTAATGCCATTAAAATATCGGCTGAAGCTGAAAAACAAGCGGCGCAATTGCGTGGACAAGGGGTGGCACTTTTCAGAGAAGAAGTGGCACGTGGTATGGCATCAGCGGCTAAAGAAATGGAAGATGCAAAATTAGATGCATCCTTTATTTTGTTTTCGATGTGGACAGAGTCTATCAAACATTTTGCGGAAGAAGGCAAAGGCAATACCATTTTTCTTGATGGCTCTGTTGACAATATGCAAAGAACCATGCATGAATTGATGAGTGTAACAGGGAGTAAGAAATAAGAAGGGGGGAAGAAGTTAGGTTTATATTCGAATATGAATATTCAACTACCCACAATTAAAATGGAAACTAAGATATGCAAGAGTTAAAATGGAAAGAAGCTATTGAAAAAGTACTTTTTGAAGAAAAAAGACAACTTCATTATACTGAGATTGCAAAACTTATTGCGGAAAGAGGCTATAGAAAATCACTTGGAGCAACACCACAAGATACAGTTAGCGCAAATTTGACAACAGATATCAATACCAAAAAGGAACAATCAATATTTGCAAAAGTTGACAAAGGATTTTACATATTGCGAAGATTTCTTAATAATAATTCTGATTTATTGCCAAATGATACAGAAACTCAAATTAAAAATGATACATCATTAATTATTGAAAGCCATAAAATTATAAATGCCTTCGGTATTTATTGGAATAGAAATTTAGTGCATTGGAAAACAACTCCAGATTTGTTAGGCATTCAGCAAATTGGTGCAACTGAAGTAAATTTTAAAGACCAAATTGGTATTTATTTATTACATGATAGTAGGGAGACAATTTATGTTGGGCAAGCTATAGAACAAACTCTAGGCCAAAGGCTAAAGAACCATACAACTGATCGGCTTGGGGGGCGGTGGGATAGATTTTCTTGGTTCGGATTTTACCCAGTAACTGAAAATGGCAAACTAAATATGAATGTTAAGTTTAAAGAATTTACTATTCAAAATTTGTGTGACATTTTAGAAGCTATATTAATTGAAAGCATAGAACCAAGGCAAAATAGAAAACAAGGGAATCTATTTTATGGTCATGAGTACTTACAACAAGAAGCCCCAGAAATAAAAAAGAAATTAAAAGAACAAATAATAAGAGAATTAACCGATAAATTATAAAATAAACACCTTATTATTACCTTACACTCATAGTGCTTTTTTAGATTCCAAATGTTACATTTTAAGTTAATTTGTACTTATATTTACTTTTGATTGTTGGTTTTGAAGTCCTAAATTCAAATTGAACTTAATTTTTACCCTCAAATTGCCACAATGATCTGAATTAAACATGAAAAATCAAATTAATGATATTCAAGACTGGTCAGACTATTGGAATAGATTTGAAATGCTATGTGATATTTTTACTCGAAGTAATCGACATCAAATTAAAGATGATTTTATGGAAGCTCAGTCAAATGTAAATGGTATGACAGATGGTTGGTTCGAATTTGTCATCAGATTAGAGAAGTATATAAACAAACACAAGTTTAATTTGAATAAGGATGAATTAGAGACAGCAAATTTTTTACTAAATTATGTAAAGTCTCCCTTATCAAGATATTAGTTAGAAATGTAAGCTTGATATAACAGAGATATTGAGAACACATTTTTTTCTGCAAATCGCTTCCATTAAAATATGAATATTCATGCAATGCTATTCCACATATCCCAATACGAGTTTAATTATTTTCATTTAGCTTTGCCATTCCCTTTACAATGGAAATAAAGTATGCTTTTTAGTCAGATTGTCGGTCAACAAGAATTAAAGGAAAAAATCATTTATTTGATCAATGAAGGCAGGTTGCCTCATGCCATTAATTTGTTAGGTCATGAAGGAAGCGGTCATTTGGCTTTAGCAATGGCGATTGCGCAGTATATCAATTGTAAACAAAAAACACCCACCGACTCATGTGGGGTTTGTGCATCATGTATCAAAATACAGAAACTGCAACACCCTGATGTGCATTTTTCATTTCCTACCGTCAGCATTGCTAAAAAACCACCTTCTACAAGTAAGGATTTTATAGTGCCTTTTAGAGAATTTATTGCCCAAAACCCTTATGGAACAGACACCGAATGGCTCGATTTTTTAGGCAAGGAAAAACAAGGCAATATCACAGCGCTTGAGTGTAGAGATATCATTCAAAAGTTGTTGCTAAGAAGTTTTGAAAGTGAATACAAAATACTCATCATGTGGTATCCTGAGTATTTGGGCAAAGAGGGCAATATTTTATTGAAATTGATAGAGGAACCCACCCCAAACACCATACTCATATTTGTGACCACTGTAGTAGATCATCTATTGCTGACCATACAATCACGCACACAATTATTTCCTTTAAAAAGGTTGTCGGATGCTGAAGTACAGGAAGGTCTGATACGCAAAGGCTTAGACCCCTCTAAAGCCCTGATGTATGCACGCATTGCTGAAGGTAATTACAATGAGGCCCTCAAGCTATCGAATGATGTAGAAGATGAATGGCTGATGATAACCCGCAATTGGCTCAATGCCCTATTTTCAAACAATGGTCTGCAACTTGTACATTGGGTGATGGAAATGGCTGATGGCTCAAAAGAACATCAGAAAAAGTTTTTAACCTATTTTATCCAGTTACTTGAACATGCTTTTCGTATCAAACATATAGGAAGTTCACATTTGGCTTTACTGGAAGGGGAGCTAAAATTAGTGACTACTTTATTGCAAAAAGGAGTAGATGAAAAAGAAATCCCACAATTGATTCCAATATTAAATGAGGCGATTTATCATATTGAACGAAATGCCAATAGTAAAATTTTGTTTCATCATATTTCTTTGCAAGTACAGCAAGTATTGATTCCTGCTTTACATGAAAAATAATTTTTTGCGTTTATATTGGACTCATTGCGCATCTGGCGAAAAGTGCTAAACACAATAATGTAACCCTGGCATAAGGTGTTTTAAGGATATTTATACAATATATACTCTTTAAAGGGCAAATAGGAATTGGTCTAAACGTTGCAATAAATGCGCAAAAAGGGTGTATATTTTTTACATTACCTCAATCTCCCATCGGCTACATGCCAAAATCGATGTTGAATAAAGGGGATAGAACAAATAGCAAGAAATATAATGTATTTTTGTATTTTTGAAGGTTGAAGAATGGAAATGCAGCGAAAACGGAGCGTCGCAATTGCGCTCAATAAGATTTCAATTGCTGGTAAACAAAATAATTTTAATTTATAAAAAACGAAATTTAGTATATGGGATGTGGAAGTTGTGGAACAAGTAAAACGGGGTCATTGCCTACTGGGTGCAAAGATCATGGTTCATGTAAAAGTGGGGGTTGCAACAGACTGAATGTGCATGACTGGCTTAGTTTAATACCTGTAGCCGATTTTTCAAGACCATTTCCTTTTGTGGAAGTGAGTTTTAACCATGGCAGCAGAAAGGAATATTTTAAAGCACAAAACCCTTTACAATATGAAAAAGGTGATTTTGTAACTGTAGAAAGTAATTTGGGTTTTGATGTCGGTATTGTAAGTCTTACCGGTGAATTGGTGAAACTTCAAATGAAGAAAAAAGGGGTCAAAGAAAAAAGTGAAGAAATTAAAAAAATACTTCACAGGAGTACCGAAAACGAAATCGCCCGACTGGAAGAAAATAAAAAAGGTGAAAAAGAAAAAATGATTCGTGCAAGGGTTATTGCTCGTGAACTAAACCTGGAAATGAAGATAGCCGAAGTAGAAGTGCAGGCAGATGGTAAAAAAGCCACCTTTTTTTATACGGCCGATGATAGAGTAGACTTTAGAGAGCTCATCAGAAGGTTTGCCATCGACTTTAAAGTAAAAGTAGAAATGCGTCAAATTGGGATTCGGCAAGAAGCGTCTAAAGTAGGCGGTATAGGCAGTTGCGGACGTGAACTTTGCTGTAGTACCTGGCTCAACGATTTCAAATCAGTGAGTACAACAGCTGCCCGATATCAAAATTTATCCATCAACCAAACCAAGTTGTCAGGGCAATGTGGTCGTTTGAAATGCTGTCTCAACTATGAGTTAGATACGTATATGGATGCGCTTAGGGTGTTTCCAAATAATGTAGACAGAATCAAAACAAAAACAGGGACGGCTTATTTACAAAAGAAAGATATTTTTAAAAACCTGATGTGGTATAGCTACGAAAAAAGCAATACGCTTTATCCACTGACCATCGATCGGGTGAAGGAAATCAATGAATTGAATAAACAAGGTGTATTTCCAGATGACTTACAGGCAGTGGAAGTAACGAAGAAAAATGTGGCCAGTGAAAAAACTGATTTTGTGGATGTAGTAGGTCAATTTAGTCTCAAAGGATTGGAACGAGCAAGTAAAAAGAAAAAGGAAAAAGCAAAAGCGGCAACCCAAAACCAACAGCAAGGGAAAGGTGCTAATGCAAATGCGAAATCAAAACCACCTCGAACAGCAGATGCAACCCAAAACCAACAGGGTGGCGGACAAGCAGGCAATCAAAAACCGGCTAACCCCAATGCCAATAAGCCTAAACCTGCTCATAAACCAGCACCTCGTGGTGCCGAAGGGCAAGAAAAACAGGCACAGGGAGGCACAAATGCTAAAAAACCACATCCACAACAAAAGAAACCTCACCCGCAACAAAAAAAGCCACAAGCTGCACAACCTAAGCCACCTCAGCCGCCAAAAGAGGGTGAAGCTTAAAAGACGAGGGTTCATACTATGTTTACTATTTGATTCGTATATTTTTTTGTAAGTCTTTAAAACCTTTTTTACCATAGTCGTTGGGGGCAAAATAGGTTGGAAGATTTTTCCAGTACTGATTGTGCTTTTAAAATGATTTTTACGGCCATTTTATGATAGAGAATATACAATTTATAAATTGAATGTTGTAACGGTACTGCATCATAAAATATTGAACTTTGAGGAGTATAAATAGTTTCACTTTTTAAAATAAACAAAAATGAAAAAAATAACATTCATCCTCATCTCAGTATTATTTTTTGCGGTTTCACAGGCGCAAAAAGTACAAATCAATGTGCATACCTATGGAGGTAATCAACGTCTTTATTTCCCACATCCGCATTCATGGTATACCAATCAAGGATATCAATACAGTCGCCATGGTTATTATATACATAATGGCAAAAAAGTACATCCAAACCGAAAAGAATATTATAAGCCAAACGGTAATAATGGTCGCAGAAACCATGGTTATGGTAACCCAAGGATGCATAAAAACAAAAATGGCTATTACCCTCGTGGTAATAAAAATCAAAGAGGCAAGGGTAAACGCTAGTTCGTCTTTATTTTATCATCAATGCTGACATATTTTATGCAATGATTATGGGCTGTACTGAATCGCCTAAGTTTAAGGGTTACAGGCCTTTATTAGCTGAGTCTTGCGATTGTAATCTAGATAAATGGATGAGCATTATCGTATAGAATACCATTGTATTCCCATATGACTGCGTATGGGAATAAAAGGTATATTTTAGATATGAATGGACACGAATTTGACTCAATTCAATTGAGCTGTTATATCTGCTAAGTTCATGGCATTGTAAGTATATTGCTTGCATTTGGTATAAATCGGAATCTATTAATTAATTATTTGAAAAAGAATTACATTTTTAAAGTGTGAAACACTATTTTTGTCCAACTTTTTATAAATTGTCCGAATGCCAACAGAATATTACTTGTTTCTCAGTTTTGCCCTTTTTTGCATCGGTGTGATGGGTGTATTGATGAGAAGGAATGCTATCATTATACTCATGTGTATTGAGTTGATGCTCAATGCCGTCAACTTACTCATGGTAACGTTTAGTAAAATGCATCATAATGCAGATGCACAGATATTTGTTTTCTTTATTATGGTGGTGGCTGCTGCAGAAGTCAGTGTAGGCTTGTCAATCATAGTATTGATGTATCGAAAAGTACGTTCAATTGATGTGAATATTTTAAACCGGTTAAAGAATTAAATAGATAATTGAGTATGACAAATTTGGTTTGGTTAGTCCCTTTATTTCCATTAATCGGTTTTTTGATTACAGGTTTGGGTCGTAATATGTTAGGTAAATCAGCAGGTTGGATTGCTTCATTGGCTATTTTAGCTTCATTTGTGGTGTCTTTACTTGTATTTTTTGAAGTAAAATCGAGTGGTGTTGCTGGTCCCGTTTTGGTACACCTTTTTGATTTTATACATATTGGCTCAATGCAAATTCCTTTTGCATTTCAGGTAGATGCATTAAGTAGTATTTTTTTATTAATCATCACAGGTATCGGTTTTCTTATTCACCTTTACTCTATTTCCTATATGAGCCACGATGGTGGCTTTGCAAAGTTTTTTTCCTACCTCAATTTATTTGTTTTTTCCATGCTATTGCTAGTATTAGGTGCCAATTACCTGATCATGTTTATAGGTTGGGAAGGGGTTGGTCTTTGTTCTTATTTACTGATCGGATTTTGGTATAAAAATATCGATTATACGAAAGCGGCGCAAAAAGCCTTTGTGATGAACCGTATCGGTGATTTGGGTTTTTTAATCGGTATTTTTCTATTGTTTTCCAAATTGGGAACCCTTGATTTTACAACTTTACAAACGGCATTTGCCACAGGGAACCTCGATCCTTCTTTTATCACAGCAGTGGCATTGTGCTTTTTTGTAGGTGCCACGGGTAAAAGTGCTCAGATTCCATTATTTACTTGGTTGCCCGATGCCATGGCAGGTCCAACACCTGTTTCGGCCTTAATACATGCGGCTACCATGGTAACGGCGGGTGTTTATATGATTACCAGAAGTAATTTTATTTATTCCCTGGCTCCACAAGCACAACAAGTAATTTTGATCATAGGATTGGCCACCGCATTGGTCGCAGCAACCATTGCTACCCGTCAAAATGATATTAAAAAAGTATTGGCTTATTCTACTGTGAGTCAGTTAGGATTTATGTTTATGGCTTTGGGGGTAGGTGCTTATACAGCAGCGGTTTTCCATGTTATCACACATGCCTTTTTCAAAGCTTTATTGTTTTTAGGTTCAGGCTCAGTGATACATGCAGTAGGGGGTGAACAGGATATCAGAAAAATGGGTGGTTTGAAAAGCAGTATGAAAATTACTTACCTGACTTTTTTAATTGGTTGCATCGCTATTGCAGGGATACCCCCATTGAGTGGTTTCTTTTCGAAAGATGAAATTATGATGCACATATTTAATCATGGTGCCTTTGGTAAAGTGTTTTGGTCGCTTGGTATGCTTGCGGCTTTAATGACAGCTTACTATATGTTTCGATTATTGTTTGTGACTTTTTTTGGAACATTTAGAGGTACTGAACATCAGCGTGAACATTTGCATGAAAGTCCAGCCTTAATGACAATACCCCTTGTTGTACTAGCCGTTTTATCTATAGCTGGCGGTTTTATTGGTGTGCCTGAAGTATTGGGTGGGCATCATGCACTGAATCAGTTATTACAAACAGTGTTAGTACCCGTTGAACATTTAGAACATCTTTCGCATAATACAGAGTTTGTGCTGATGGGTATTGCAGTGCTTATTGGTATAATAGGTATTGTGATCGCATGGTTAGGGTTTAAAAAATACAATGCAGCGGAAGAATCAAAAGGGCTTGCTACTTTTTTTGAAAACAAATGGTATATCGACGAATTATATGCATCGGTGATTACAAATCCGCTAAATAAGTTAAGTGTCTTTTTTGAAAAATTTATTGAGAAATCAGGTATCGATGCCTTGGTCAATGGGGTGGGTAAAATGATACAAGTCGGCAGTCAGAAATTTAGGTTATTACAAAGTGGTTTGGTTGGCTTTTATATGTTTCTGATGGTAATTGGAATTATTGTGTTGTTTGTAATACAGGTTTGGGTTAATAAATTATAATTTTTAGAAGAAAAACAGAATAGAATATTTAAAAAATGCTGATACTATTACTCATATTGATTCCTTTGCTTGGTGGTTTGCTCACCTTCATGACGCCATCGTCAAAAGCAAGCTATACAGCTATAATCAGTTCAATTGGTACTTTAATTGTTGCAGGAAGCATTTATTTTTTATATACCCAACAACGCAATGCAGAGATGTTTGCTTTTGACGCACAGTGGATTGAAAATATCGGTGCTCGTTTTACAATAGGTATTAGTCATGGACTTGCTTTATTGATGGTAATGCTTACTGCCTTGGCTTTTCCCTTGATTTATATATTCATTCATCATCAAAAACGTGAAAATAAATCCGTATTTTATGGTTTAATGTCCCTGGCGCAAATGGGATTGATGGGTGTTTTTATAGCCAAAGATGCCTTATTGTTTTATGGTTTTTGGGAAATAGCCCTGATACCTGTTTATTTTTTAAGTTCCATGTATGGCGGCTCGCGCAGAATTGCGGTTACCTTTAAGTTTTTTGTTTACACTTTTGTAGGAAGTTTATTGATGCTGGTAAGTCTTTTGTATATCTATCAGCATACCAATATTCACTCTTTTGCATGGAATAGTTTTGTAGAAGCAGGCAGAAACCTACCGCTTGGGAGCCAGATATGGTTATTCTGTTTAATGTTTGTGGCTTTTGCCATAAAGATGCCAATATTTCCTTTTCATACATGGCAGCCCGATGCTTATGAGCAAAGTGCTACACCCGTAACGATCGTACTCAGTGCGTTGATGGTTAAGATGGGTTTGTTTGCAGTGCTTATTTGGCTGATACCCGTATTGACCTTAGGGGCAGATTATTGGATGAACACCATCATGATATTGTCTGTGATTGGCATTGTGTATGCTTCATGCTTAGCTATGGTTCAAACCAATATTAAACGCTTAATAGCTTATTCTTCTATTGCCCACGTTGGTCTTATGTGTGCTGCTATCTTTTCACAACATGAATTGGGTATACAAGGTGCTATTGTTCAAATGTTTAATCATGGTATCAACATAATGGGTTTGTGGTTTATCGTAAGTATCCTTGAAGACCGTCTCAATACCCAGGATTTAAACCAAATGGGCGGCATTGCTAAAGTAGCACCTACTTTTACTATTGCTTTAGTTTTAATATCACTGGCTAACATAGCCCTACCTTTAACCAATGGGTTTGTAGGTGAATTTATGATGTTTAATGGTGTATTTAATGCCGCATCACCTTATCGGGTATCTTTGACAGTGGTGGCTGGTTTGGGTGTTATTTTTGCAGCGGTATATACTTTGTCTATGATACGAAAAGTGGCATTTGGCAATGTAAATACCAACACAGAAAATTTTAAAGACTTATCAAATAATGAATTGTTTATATTGGTTTTAATCATGTTATTGATATTGGTTTTAGGTTTTTATCCTTCACTAATCACCAATTTAATTGCAGGGAATTAATTGAACAGAAAATAAATATATACAAATGAATGCTATAGTAGTATCAGCTTTATTGGGTGTTTTGATGATGTTTTCGGGATTGTTTTTCCGAAAAAGTAAGCAAATACAAGCATTAGCGTTAGTGGCTTTTACAGGGTTATTGGCTTCCACCCTTTATGATAAATTCCTGGTATCAGGAAGTGAACAATCTTTTTTTGGAATGATTCATTTAGATAGTTACTCGGCATGGTTTAATGTGTTGATTACCGCTTGTGGCTTGATGTATGTGCTCCTGTTTCATAAAAATATTGCTGAAGTTGGCAAAAACGATGCAGAGTATTTCGCCTTACTATTTTTTATTTTATGTGGGGCCTATTTATTGTCTTCATTTAGCAATCTACTCATTATGTTTTTAGGTATTGAAATATTATCGATACCTCAATACATTTTAGCCGGTAGCGACAAAGAAAATATTAAAAGCAACGAAGCCTCACTCAAGTATTTTTTAATGGGGGCTTTCAGTACTGGTATTTTACTCATGGGTATTACTTTGTTGTATGGGGCTTCAGGTAGTTTCGATATCATGAGCGACAAATTTACCCTGCAGTTTGTCAGTCTCGAAAATATGAGTTCACTATCATTTAGTGGCATCATGTTGTTGATTGTGGCTTTTGGTTTTAAAGTGTCTGCTGCGCCAATGCATTTCTGGACTCCGGATGTATATGATGGAACACCAACTGCATTTACCCCATTTATGGCAACGATCGTAAAGGTGAGTGTGTTTTTGGCTTTTATCAAACTATTTCATTTTTCGTTTGGCAATATCAATGAAGCCTGGCAAATGACCATTGCAGTCATGATAATCTTAACCTTGTTGATTGGGAATATCACAGCAGTTTACCAGCAGAGTGTAAAACGTATGATGGCTTATTCATCTATTGCCCAGGCGGGTTTTATGTTATTTGCCATTTACGCCTTTAATACTACATCATGGAAAGGACTTTTATTATACAGTGTCGTATATACTTTGGCTTCATTTGGTGTTTTTGCAGCGATTATTAAAATGAAAGACCAAACGTATGAAGGGTTTAATGGATTGGCAAAACGTGAACCAGTATTGGCGGCTACAACTGCTATTTGCCTATTGTCATTGGCAGGTATTCCACTGACAGGTGGTTTTTTCGCTAAATACTTTTTATTATCTGCTACTGTTGAGCAGGGGCACATGATTGGAATCGTCATTTTTGCAGTATTGATGGCTGCCATAAGTGCTTATTATTATTTCAAAGTTATTATGAGTATGTATTTTAAAGATGGTGATGCCGAGCTTATAGCAACGCCCAGCTCTTTTGAAAATGTCTTGTACATCATCAATGCCGCCATTCTTATCTTATTAGGGTTGCTCCCAGGTTTACTTTTACTTTAATAGCGGAAAGTTCATAATTCAATAAGTTTAACATCATGATTTGGTAATGCGAAGTGTTTAATTTCGTTTAAAAGTTCATTACTATGTTATATGTTCATGCATTTAGTGCTGTTGAGCAACAGCTATTTAAACAGTTGTCAAATACACAGTCGCTCACTCAAATGGATATCATGAGCATAGAAAATCATGAATCGGTTGGAAGAATTTTAAATTTTGGAAACCACCGAATCCTTCTCTATTCATTTCAACGACTGGAATATTACAAATACCTCGATACTTTTCAATTTGAAATTAATCAAGTAAAAATTCTTGCAAAACACATTAAACAAGCTGGTTTTGAAAAAATCATTTTGATTTCCAGTCCTGGGGCATATGCTTCATCCGATAATTTGTATTTACAACATAAGGGCATGATTGAGCAACTCTTTGTGGGTACTGATATTCCATGCACCATTTTGAGGGTACAAGGTATTTGCAGTCCTCCGCTACAAATAAATAATTTTCATCATTTGTTTTATCAGGCAGAAAGCAATCAATATGTGGTGCCAAAGAAAAATGGGAATGTAGTTTATTCAGTCAAATTAAATCATTTGGCCACAATCATACAGCAAGCATGTATTAAATCGGAAGCTCAACATTTTGATGTATTTGATAATATCACAAGTTTAAAAAACTTTTTACAGTACAATTCTCCCCAATTGCAGGTGCTTGGACTCCCCATTTTTTATTTATATTTTCAAAGTTATATCGGAAAATATATGCCACCGGCTATGTTTGAATTGTTTGTACGTAGTGGCGTGCCGATGTATAATTTTAGAACCGAAAAGGTATTTCAGGTATCGCTCAATGCTGATATGTTTAATGATTTAACCACAGGTATGAAACGAGGAAAAGAAAGTGATTTTATTTTCTCTAAGAAAGGACAATTGATACCTGTATCCTAATGAGGTGATTAAAAGGGGGGCTGCTGAAAACGCACAGGTTAAACATTCATTAGTATTTTTAACCCAAATGTTGCAGTAGACATTCTAATGTGATGCTGAAACGCTTCACATACAAGCCCTTGAATACATTTTATGAATTTGTACCCCCAAGATTATTTATATTAGTCCATGAGGCTTGCACTAAACATATACTAAATTACATCTTAATGATTTGGACTCATTTGATTATGCGATTGGTATTACATCCAAAAAATAACTCCATAAACTCGCCTATATTGCCTTTCAACCTCTCACAACGAATCCTAATGGAACATATTTGGTTAAAAAACAAACCGAATTATTTTTTATATTCAAAAAAAATGTTAAACTTTGGAGTAAATAAAAACTTACTAAAATGAAAAAGAACACCTATTTAGCTTTCCGCTTT
>OEIV010000336.1_pt1 | contig 27664 bp, 22 predicted proteins | sample 1539231 | NCBI WGS metagenome assembly OEIV01 (sample SAMN03794762, study PRJEB22550) | activated sludge metagenome | feature: wastewater treatment plant; material: activated sludge; isolation source: Wastewater treatment plant of a petroleum refinery complex | place: Argentina: Buenos Aires ... | reverse complement strand
GATTCCTAATGTCATTATTGATATTTGCAGTATCGACGCTTTGTTGACTTACGACCTGCATACCTCCCAGAGCTGTAGTGTTACCGCTAGAATTCACGGTACCTACAAGTCCGTTGAGACCACCGAGCTCTGCACGAGAAAGTTTACCATCATTGTTTAGATCATATTTATCTGCCAGTGCTTTAGCTTCATCGTAAGACAGCACCCCGTCACCACTGGTATCCCCAATGACAACCGGTATTTTCGGTTCAGGTATTGGAGGGGTGGCCGTTATTAATGCCCCATTAAGATCGTGAAGAACATCAGATCTTGAATCTGGTGATGCCTTATCAATATTAAGTAAGGATACTCCCGATATCTGGAATGTGCTACCCGATGACGAAAGTCCTCCTGTTGGATTTTTCAACTGATCATTAAATGACGAAGAAAGTACTGGATTGCTTGCCAATAAGCCCCCGAATTCTTCCCTGTCATACGAAACCGTAGATACGATATTTCCATGCCTGTCTCTAGTTGTTGCGGTAGCACCCGTAACTTCGAACTTGCCATCAGCACCCCTTGAAACATGGACATTATAAACTGTGTAATTTCCTAGATCTGGTGGCAAAACCAAATCCAACTCTTGGTCTAGGAGACTAATTAAGTTTGTTGATTCCGAGCTACTTAAGCCTGTATTCGCAGATGTTGTAATATAAGTTTGAACATTTCTAACAAGTTCCTCTGGAGATGTTGAGGAATTCATTAGATCGTTTAGATAAGTGGGGACCTCTCGTCCAAGTACTTCGTTATACTGAAGTTGTACGGCATTACGTAAGTAATCTATTTTTTCTTGTTGCTCTTTTGGAATTTGAACGTTACCATCAACACCTGAGCTTGTTTGAATCGGAAAAGAGGTGTCAATTACAGCATTTTCATTCGATTCTTCCGATAGCCCCCCAAGAATAATGTTTGCATTATTAGCTCCTAGAATACCGGCTAACTGACTCCTTAGTTCCTCAGCTGTTTTAACTCCCTCCAGATAGGGCGCAAGTTCTTCCGGTACAGAGCCACCGTAAAATTCTTTTACTTTATTCAAAGCGTCCTGTAGCTCATTTTCATCGGGTGACATTAGAATATTTTCTTTCGTTTTTGCCTAGCACCTCGATAGTATCATCTTAAGTAAATGCTTACAACAGTTTTCAATAGAATTTAAATAGTATTTGTGACTCGTTGAGTTGAATTTATACTTGATTACAGGAATAACGTAGATGATTAACTTGGGCTAGTTGGCATACAATAACATCAAATTTTACTTTTACCACAAAGACGGTGGCTACGATTGGAGATACGTCAGCAGTCAACTGGCTATCGAATACATCAATATTTAGTATTTAGTATTTCTGCAACGGCATCGTACTGATAGATGTAATGATTCTGCGTACAGCTGTTCGAAGCATTTTAAGAAACATTAAATAGAGTTGTGAGTTGCGTCTACTCTGTTGAAGCACGATTATGACATGCATCGGAAAACATAAAGTCATTTTTTGACTTTATGGATTATCATGGCTGAAGTTGCATATAAAAAATCGCAAATCTGGCCCCAAATCATAACCTCATATAGGTGTTTTTAACGTCTTCGTAAAGCTCAACATCTTCTTTATCAACCATTTGAGAAACTCCGGTTCAGTGCGTTATCTCACTATATTTTAGCCTTATGAAGAGTTATTCATTTTTCTTTTTTGACTTTTAACTAATTAGATAACTAGTACTACATTCTGCTATTGGATCAATTAATTAAAAATCATTTCTCGATATGTTTTTTAATTTTTAATTCTGCGCTATCTAACATCGTTTCGAGGTCTTTTAGCAAAGCTTTACCCTTTTCGTAATCTTTAAGTAGCTCATCTACATCTACATGCTCTGAGCGTTCAAAACGCTCAATAACTTCATCGAGTTCTGTACGCAGTTGCACGTATGGTTTTTGCTTTGCCATTATTCTTGCTCCTTTATAGATTGTATCTTAGTCTGTATTGTACGTTTCTCCATCTCAATGGAAAGTTCATCACCTGCCTGCAAGGCGGTCGTTGATTTTACAAGACCTGAACTTGTTCTCACGAGCGCATACCCGTGCTTTAACACCTGCTTAGGATGATAGCTTTCAAGCTGAAGCGTCGCTCGCTCAATAAAATGTCGCTCTTGATTAAAAAAATGGTCAATACTCGTGTAAAGTGTTTTTTGCATTTCTTCTAATTTTGCTCGCTCCGAGATACACACCGTTTTCATGGAGGTGGAGAGATACGTGCGCAGGCGCGATAATCCCTCACGAATATCCGCATGGTCAGGTACAAGTAGTTCAGCGGCGTTACTTGGTGTTGAAGCTCGTAAATCTGCAGCAAGCTCCGCAAGCGATGTATCAACTTCGTGCCCGATAGCGACAACCGTTGGCACCCGACTCACAGAAACGGCACGCGTAACCGATTCAGTACTAAAGGCTGCTAAATCATCGGCGCTCCCACCACCCCTTATAAGCAACACAGCATCAGGCATATCTGGCGATTGATTGACGCGGTTGAGCGCGCGCACAATGTCCTCTTCTGCTTGTGCGCCTTGTACTTGTACATCATGAAGTTCAATTTCCAAGAGAGGCCAGCGGGCCCCAATAATTTTTACAAAGTCAGCAAAAGCCGCAGACTGAGCAGACGTAATAAGCGCAATTCGTGCAGGTGGATATGGTATAGCTCGTTTACGCTCTTCGTCGAACAGGCCTTCTTTTTCAAGTTTGGCGTGTAGCAAGTCTTGAGCTTTTTTAATACTCCCCTCTCCAACCGGCTTTATTGAGACAATGTTCAAACTGAAGCCGTAAAGATTATGCAAACGCGGTTGGGCGACCACGGCAACCTGCATACCGTCTTCTATTGGCACGTTCAGTTGAAATACCGTGCCGAAACAACGAAGTTTCGACACGTCATCCTTGAGATCAAGATACACCCACTTCCCTTTACTGACCCGGAATTCAGAGACTTCACCGACGATAGTGAGCGTCGGATAGGCATACTCGAGCGTCTGGTTTAGAACCGCAATCGCACCTGAGACGTCGAAGATAGGGCTCATGAGGTAGAAGCCCCAATTGGAGATAAGTGATAAGTGATAAGTGACGTGAAGTCACAGGAAACTCGGTTCACTATTTAGCTCTCCCCTTATTTCATATTTCTTGTTTCATTTTTCATGAGTGGCTTCGAGCGCATCCTCTATCTCGTGGCCGGATTCCGTTTTGAGTGCACGTTGGTAGAAAAGCCAGCCAATCGGCAAAAAGATGGTCATATTGAATACGCGGTATATTAGTGTTGCTGAAAGTGCGAGTCCCTTATCCACGCCGGCACTTGCCATCGTCGCCGTCATGAGACCTTCATACACGCCAACACCACCTGGTAATATTGCGACCAGCCCTGCCATATTTGCAACCGCGTAAGAAATGATGATGGCTCCAGGGTTTACGAAGGCACCGAAAGAGGCATATACGACAATAATGGTTAGGATTTCAGTTAGATTCATGAAGCTCGTCCACATAAACGGCCTTCTTAAACTCCGCCAATTTGAACGAACATGAATATAATCGCGGTGAAGATCACCAAAAAGTTCTTCGATGCGGTCAATATTAATAGTCTGACCTTTTTTGCGTAAAATATATCTAAACACTGCGTTAATAAGTTTTGGGAGCGCTGCCACGAACTGCTTAATACGCATTTCGTCACCTATGATATAGATGAGCACGAGCGTCCCAAATATGATGATTGAGCTCAACGAGCTCGCGAGAAGCACGATGAAACGGCTCGCGGAACCAAAAATAGACAGCAAAAATAACGCGACAAGTAGAAACATGATGAAAGAGAGAAAAGTAAGCATATGCCGAGAAGTCTGAAGTAAGGTTGCCTTTGACCCCTTGACACCGAGCTTGCGCATGCGAATGCCCAAGTAGCCAAACCCACTTACTCCACCTGATGGGAAGACATTATTGACGAAATTCATTTCTAAACTTACTTTATACAGTTCACGCAAACGTATATGTTCACCGAGTGTTTGCAAATACGATTGATAAAACTTCGCGACGCTGAAATGATTTAGAAGTTGCAAAGGAATAACGAGCGTAATCCAGAGGAGATTGAGATCTGCAAAGGTGCGAAAGGCTTGAACTACTTGTTCTCGTGCGAAGTAAACCAGCACAGCAAGCGCGACGAATGTCAGTACATTTATCCAAAATTTGAATGATTTCATATCTTACGTAACTTTACGAATCTTATCCTCGATTATATTTTGCAAGAGAATACATTTATAATACCAGCTATGTTTCAAACTATTGCAATTCATGGTCGCCAGCCCGCACTGGGCCGTGCTGAACTTGAGAGTCTTTACGGTGCCGACCGTTTGCGCGCCTTTGGGTCGGTTGCAAGTCTCATGACTCCAGAAGTTACTGAGATAGATTTTGCTCGTTTAGGTGGTACGGTTCGACTCGCACGCATACTCACCGAACTTCCCAGTACGCAGTGGCGAGACATTGAAATGTATTTACTCGAAAAAACACCGGAACATGCATCGTACGTCAAAGGAAAACTTTCTTTCGGGTTGAGCGTGTATGGGCTTCAGATTTCTCCGAAGAAACTTGCACACACCGCGCTTGCAATCAAAAAAGCAATTCGCATGAGTGGCGCTTCTGTGCGCATGGTGCCCCACACCGCACTTGAGCTCGGCAGTGCAACGGTCATACACAACAAATTGACCGGACCACAAGGTTGGGAGCTACTTATAGTATCTGATGGCAAAAGCGCCTATCTTGCACAAACAGTTCGTATACAAGATATTGAAAGTTATACCGCGCGTGACCAAGCACGGCCATACCGCGATGCAAAGGTTGGCATGTTACCACCAAAACTCGCGCAGATTATCATAAATCTTGGGGTTGGGAAGATAGAGAAAAATAATCCGCCAGCTGGCGGAATGAAAAATGGATTGACTACGGAACGGATCCTCGACCCTTTCTGTGGGACCGGCGTGGTTTTACAAGAAGCGATGCTCATGGATTACGACATTTACGGTACCGATTTGGAGCCCCGCATGATCCAATATTCGATAGATAACCTCGCTTGGCTCGATACAAAATACCCTCATGTCGGCGATTATCGCCGAATAGAAGTTGGTGATGCGAGTAAACACCAGTGGTATGAACCAGAGAAAATCACCACAGTCGCCTGTGAGACCTATCTCGGCAAACCGTTGTCTGCCCTACCACCCTCTGACCAACTAGCAAAAATCATGCAGGAAGTGAACGCTCTGCATCATCGATTCCTGCAAAATATTGGCTCGCAATTAAAAAGTGGCACCCGCCTCTGCCTTGCTATACCGACGTGGCGCGGTCGCCATGAGTTTTTACACCTCAGCGTGCTTGATTTCTTGAGTGATTTGGGCTATAATCGTGTGAAGTTTACGCACGCTGGTAATAATGAACTTATCTACCACCGTGAAGACCAAGTAGTCGCCCGCGAACTACTCGTCATTATTAAGAAGTAAAACGATACGCACACTTGGCTTCTTTTCGTTAGATCGATACAACAAAGAAGCGAGTAGCGCAGTGAGTCGTATGAAACATACGGCGAGCGAGCATCGCAGATTCTGCGACAGTAGCGGTCAACGAAAAGGAGACAAGCAAAATGTCACATGTGAAAGCTGGTGGAACCAGTAAAAACGTACACGATAGTCCTGGACAACGCCTTGGTGTGAAGCGCTTTGGCGGACAAAAAGTGAACGAAGGCGAAGTTATTGTTCGTCAAGTCGGTCAGACCAAACTCTCTGGCAAAGGTACCTTCATGAGCCGTAACTACACTATTCATGCTGCAAAGGCTGGCGTCGTGAAGTTCATCACCCGTCGCAAGAAAAACTTCACCGGCAAAACCGTCACCCGCACCGAAGTTGTGGTTGAATAAACAGCTGTCACAATCGATACCAAAAAAGAGGCTTCACACCAGAAGCCTCTTTTCATTTTTTAGTAGAAAGTTATTCAGTAATCGACACTTCTCCGGCTGCGTAACGTCGTTGCAATTCAGACAGATCATTTACTGGTATCGATTTTCTATACCCTTTCAGATTCCCGGTCGCAGGGTCTACAGAATCAAATCTGACCACTATATCTCTCCTCCCGATTTCTGGGTCGAAATTCGCTCGGAGAATTTGCGCCTGAGAAAATCTATCGCCATTCTTTCCTCGAGGTATTATGACTGACTGACCTAAATAGAGATCAGTACCCTGTATCATATGCCTCTTGTCTTTTTCTTGTGCCCACCATCGTTCGTTTTCTGGCAAAGTTTGCGGCAACGACGGCTTATCGCTATCCTTAAACACCGCCACGCTTGGCGCTCCCTCAAGCACCTGACGTGCCTTATTTAACATATTCTGTTGCATGCTCACTTGTTTATCAAAATCTTCTTGAGCTTTTTGGCTTTGCCATTGTTTAAATTCAGTCTCTTTAACAAACAATCTATCAGTGGCATTCCCATGGCCTGCTTTTTCTATGACATACATAACTACTGTTTCGCCCTTGTTTTGAAATTTCTGAATCTTTGCAACACGCCAAGAACTATCTTCAACCGTGCCATCACGAACGACTCGGAATTCCCCGTCGACAACACCAGCGCGCTCTGCATAACTTGGTTTCAGTGCGTGCTTATCTAATTGCGGGGCTCGATCACTAGTACGACCGACTTCTACGACAACTGCAGAGCGATCGTCAATTTTTGGTTGGCGACCATTGGCTGTGCTACCTGCTGCTTGTACAAGTCGCTCAGCTTTTTGAGCCGGAGTCTCTTGTGGATTATTAAGCACTAGCTGTGCAATCGCCATTTCATTTGACTCACCTGGCATCAATTTCTGATGGGCATAATCTCCTGTTACACCATCAGAAGCTACCACAATCTTGTCGCCTTTGCGAACTCGTATTTTTTTTAAGGTAGAAGGACCTTCGTACAGTCCCGCACCAAAACCATTACTAATTACATTTGGCGATGCGTGCGCACGTTGCATATACTCTGCATCCGTCTCTATTTTGTAATTCTGCATCGCTCGAGAAGGGTTCTTTGCATATTCCGAAAGCATTTCTTGCTCAAGCGTGTCATCGGTTGTTAACTGAGCAACCGCACCATCACTTCGCACTAAAAATATTGGTGAGTCACCGACGCTGGCGATAAATGCATCAGCATCACCATTCTCATCGAGCTCACCAATCAACACAACAGAACCAGTAGAGCCTCGCTTGACATCTACGGCAACAGCCTCCGCCATCTCATCGAATGTGGCGCTCAACTGTTCTAGGGTGTCTCCCGCGAACGTACCCTTGGTGACCTTCTCGTGGAGTACCTGACGAGCAGCCTGTGATGCTTCTTGTCCATGATCATGACCCCCGACACCATCGAACACTGCTGCAATCGTGAACTTACCGTCTGCAGACACACCAGAATATATCGAATCTTCATTCCGTTCAGGATGGCCTTCGTGAGCTTCCTGCTTCATGCCGATGACTGCCTGTGGCGTTACCAGTTCTGGGCCAACCTGCAGCATGTATTTCTCTGCAGAGGTAAAGTGAGCAGCGACTAGACTGTTTGGTTGCGGTAGCTGACTTTCTGGTGATGGCATTTTTATAGCGAATTTTTATTGTATTTAATTACATAAATATATTAACAAATTTTTGCTGTTTTGTCAATGTACTTGATCTATATATTACTTGCGTGCGGCCACCTGTTGGTTAGAAGCCCAGCCGCCGTATAACGGTGTTCACCAATGTTTGGGTCAAATCCTTGTTCTTGGGCTATAATATCGGTGTTTTTCGGGTCAAAACTTCCATCTATAAAAGATAATGCAATACATGCAACATAATCCCTACTTGGCATGGTCGAATTCTTACCGTATCGACGATGCGGAGCTTTTACTTCATCTCGACGACCCACCCTCGGAGGTAAAAGTGAACTATTATTTTCAACGAAATTGTCTAGTTTACGAAGTAATGAAACAGCCAACTGGTACCTCACCTGTTTATCTTCTCGAATCATTTTCATAACGTCTTGAACGCTATGGTCTGGCGATAACACTTCAGATGCCCTTTGCTGAATAATGCCTAGGACAATTGAGTCTTTAATTTGTGCAAGCATTTTTTCGCCAAACTTTTGACTTTCTTCAGTGGGTTCGCGGCCCATTACTTCAGAATCTCCTGCTCTCGCTTGTTGTGTAGATGCCGTGGAGTTGTCATAGCTCTTGTCAAAAAGCTTATCGTAGCTATTTTCTTTCGGCACTAACGAATCGACCAAATCATCGAGTGTACCAGTTTCAGCCTTTTTTGGCTCATACGGTGCGAAGATGTCTCTTTCGTTCGTTGAAAGCATTGACGCAGCGAGTTCTAACTCAGACTCTTCTTTTGAAGCATCTATAAGATTACCGGATTCAGTTTGAGCGCGAAGCGTTACTTCTAACCCTTCCTCACCACGAGCACCAGACACAATGACATTACTCCCGGCGATATGAGTAACCCCCTCGAGTATGTCTGAGCTTTTAGGTATCTGGTCGGGGCTATCTTGGCATATCCCGAGTGCGCTAATAGTTGGCATACCTTCACGTTTTGCTTGCTCGTTGTAGTGATACACAACACCCGCGACGAGGCGCCCATCTCTTAGAGTCCACTCATCTTGTTCGTTGATGTATCCCTGCGCAATCATGACGTGTTGCTTACCGAGCATTCTTTCGTCACTCCCTACATAAGTAGTGAGGTTGGCATCGACGATGTATGGCTTGTCTCTAACGGGTATCGGTACGTCAGGTGTCGTATCTTCTGGTACCCCAAGGCCTATGCCAAATCCCTCACTAAAAAGTCTTCTATTTCGTTCTGTGGGCGACTCTATTTTTAACGCGGTTAATACTACCTCGCCTGCGTGTTCGTAAACCTCCCTCAATTCAATCGCAACCTCTGGCTGAGGCGGTTTTTCATGCAATACGATATCTAGCGCGCTTTGATTTGGACCCATTGCGCTTATACGATCGTTTGGACTATGAGGTGGAAAGTGTGAGAATTCGGACATTTTTTTGTTTTATAATGCATACTTACAATAGCAAATTTTTGCTGTTTTGTCAATGTAATGACTTGGGGGAGTTAACATTTGCCAACCTGAATGAATTTGATACACTACAGAAATTATGAGTTAAATCTACTGCTTCTCAATGAGGTGTAGCGGCTTGAACGCATGCTCACCGTCTGGTCGCATGATTATCTCAACACTAGGAGAAATATCAAGTTCGTCATCAAAAAAACGACCTACACTCTCTACTAATAAACCTATTTCATTCTGCACGTTACTAAACACCTGATCACTCGATTCCAGCGCAATCGTCAAAACTGGTTCTACAGTACCCTTGTCGTTCTCCCTATAGTCAAAAGTAGCACCTAGGCCTACATCGAAGCCTTTTATTTTAACCTTACGAAGCCCCGTATCCAGACCCTTTTCCATTAGTAAATAGTCGTGCATTTTCGCATACCCTTCGAGCCAATTTAACCGTAACTGCTCTTGGTCACGTACAATGATTTCTGTATCGGATTTATGTTGCGTGCGGACTGAGGCTTGCTCTAATGAACCTAGTACAATAATTGTTCGACCGCCATCATGTCTCATCCGTTCGTGAGGAAGATTTACGAACGAGATACTGTTTCTAAAACTCTCAATATCGGCAGATTTTTCATACTTTACTTCTCGCTCAGCTACACTGCTTATGATTTCGACTCCTACGTCTAGATGTGATAGAGCCGCGACTGAATCGGCGAAATTCTTATTATAGGTATTGCTCAAATCGAGTAAGCGTTGCTGCACTACCGCAGTACGATTACCCTGAGCGTCTACCATAATGCGACCTCTCAATATAGGGTTACCCATTGCACCGTCACCTAAATCAAATTGGCTGACTATGCCATAAAGTCCTGCCTTAGCCATTCTGGTCCTATTCTCATCATCACGAACTGCATGATTATCGCTCTCTTCACCTCGATAAATTTGCGCTAAGTTGTGTCCTGAATATTCGTTTACCGTACCAAAATATCTCGCGTATTCATAATCCATATCTTCAATGGCAACAATAGGAACAAAATCATCCTCCTTAGTACGATGTAGCTCAAAGTAAATTCCAGCAGGATCATCATTATGTTCCTTTGCATATTCAAGCGAGGTGTTAAAAACATTAGATATCCATGCTTTTCTATCTGGCAACTGTTCGCTATTTCCTTGTTTTAAGATAAAGTTTGTGGCCGCGTCATGATGAAGAAATCCATAAAAGTGTTCTTTTTCAGGTGGTTGGGCGAGAGGAATTTCTGACATATTTGTGTTATTTTTGATTTGTATATTATAACAAATTTAATATTTTTTGTCAATTTTTACTTACAAAGAAAGACCCCTTTCGGGGCCTTACTCTCTTTGCTATTTGATGGGTCTTTTACATACCGAGGTGCTGTTTCACACGTTCGACGACGTCAGCAATCACTACTTGTGATTTCACCAAGTAATCATCGACGCCAAGATCGAGTGCGCGTTGCTTGTCGCTTTCCTGCGAAAGTGCGGTCAACATAACGACGCGGACGTTCGCTGTTTCTGGCGTATTACGCAAGATATCAAGTACATCGAAACCGGATACTTTCGGCATCATAACGTCGAGCAAGATAAGGTCAGGCTTGTATTCTATAGTTGCGGCGAGGGCGTCTTCCCCATTTGGTACGCGCTTTACATCAAAGCCTTCGGCTTGGAAGCGGGTTACATATACTGACGCAAGACTGTCATCGTCCTCGACGAGTAAAATTTTCTTTGGTTTTTGATTGTCCATGGTTTTTTAACCTTATTTTTGTTAGTTTGATGTGCTTGTTTCGGATAGATTTCTATACCGAAGCTTATGAACAAATGCTAGCATAAATATGCAAAAAAATCAATAGTGCTTATGTTTTTAGCTACATTTTTCGCTATTTATCACGAGAAATCAACGTGCTAATAAAGCCTGCAAACATCGGATGTGGACGGTTCGGACGTGATGCCAACTCTGGATGAGCTTGCGTTGCTAAGAAAAATGGATGGTCTACGCCTTCGATCATTTCGACAAGATGACCATCTGGTGATACGCCACTTGCTCGAATGCCCCATTTTTCATAGGTATCACGGTAAGCATTATTGCATTCGTAGCGATGGCGATGTCGTTCTTGAACGAGATCTTTTCCATACACTCTGCGAGCGAGACTGCCTTTCGCAAGCACACACGGGTAATTTCCGAGTCGCATGGTTCCACCCATCTTGTCGATATACTTCTGATCTTCCATGATATGGATGACAGGGTCCTTCGTCTCTGTGTTGAGTTCAATGGTGTTTGCATCTGTAAGACCCGCATTTCTCGCTGCCGCGATAACGCCCATTTGTAAGCCGAGACAAAGACCGAGGTATGGTACTTTTTCACGTAGTGCATATTGCGCGGCAACAATTTTTCCCTCTAAACCTCGCTTACCAAAGCCCCCTGGTACGACAATGCCATCGACATTCTTTAGAAGATTGGCAACATTTGAGCTCGTTACCTTTTCTGCATCAATCCATTCAATCTGTACCTGATAGTTCTCGTTCCACGCAGCTGCTTTCAATGCTTCAAAGACCGACATGTAGGTGTCTTGATTGTTCAAATATTTCGCAACAACACCAACCCTCACCACCGGTGCATCTACATCCGTTGCTCGAGAAACAAGATCTGCCCATTTCTTTAAGTTTGGCTTGCCTACTTTAAGTTGCAGTTTATTTGTGATGACCGAACCAATTCCTCGTTCTTCGAGCGTCAGTGGCACTTCATATATAGTTTTTGCATTTGGTAATAAGACAATCGCATCTGATTCAACACCGCTAAAGAGGCTCAGTTTCTGTATGACGTCTTCTGATGGTTCAATTTCACTTCTTGCCACCAAAACGTCTGGGACAATGCCGAGCCCGCGAAGATCACGAACGGCATTTTGTGCTGGCTTAGTTTTTAGCTCACCGCTCGCGCCTAAATAGGGCAAATAAACGACATGTACAAACACGCAATTTTGGCGTCCCACGCGCATAGCGAGCTCACGAATTGCCTCAACAAAACTAAGTCCTTCGTAGTCACCTACCGTACCGCCGATTTCTATAATATGAACATCGAACCCTTCGGCAGTTTTCATGATGTGATCGGCTATCGCGGTCGTGACATGCGGAATAATTTGGACTGTTTTGCCAAGATATTTGCCTGCACGTTCATCTTGAATCACCTGAAGGAGTACGCGTCCACTCATCAGCGAGCTTGATTGTTTGAGCTCGATATCCATAAAGCGCTCATAGTGACCAAGGTCTAGGTCGGTTTCTGCGCCGTCAACCGTGACGAAACATTCACCGTGTTCGCCTGGGTTTAAGGTACCTGCGTCAACGTTGAGGTAAGGATCGCATTTCTGTATATTTACCGAAAGTCCACGACTTTTCAGGATGTTACCAATCGAAGCGGCGGAGATGCCTTTGCCGACGCCCGATAAAACGCCGCCTGTTACAAACACATATTTGACCTCGCCTGATTTTCTCACGCTTGTTCCCTTACACTCCTTTAAGCATTTATAGTAACAAATTAGGTAACAAAATACACTACTTATCTTGTCATTGTCGCGTGAATTGCCTGAGTTAGTTCAGAAATTGCTTGAAAACTGGCTCCGTCGCTCAAAATAACCAAGGTATAAGGACGGTCTCCCCCTATGAAAGCGGTGTCGTGATTATTGCCATATAAAAATCCAACTTTATCCTCGACGTAAGTGCCACCAACTCCCTTTGGTATACCGCTCCGATATATCTGTCGTGACATGTCTTCTCGTAAGAGTTGCAGGCTATCGGACGATATGAGCTTACCTGATGCGAGATCTTGCATGAGTGCCATAGTGTCCTTTGCCGTCGTATATTTATCTCCCCCGTGACTATTGTCTACATCGGTCGCACTATAACCGTTTGAAGTTACATATGACTGAATGGCGCTGTACCCAAAATTATTGAAAAAGTATGTTGGGCAAGCGTTATCAGAAACAACAATCATATCCTCGAGACATTGACCGTATGATTTACCCAGCGCAGTTTGACTATCAATATCAACATCGCCACTATCAATTTTGGAATACATATATGATGCTACGTATAACTTATAGATACTTGCAGTCACGAAAGGTTCATCTGGATGAAGTTCTGCACGTATGCTTGAATCTGTGCCGTCTAAGATTGACACACCCCATTCGCCGGCATGCCCACTGTCCCAATCTTTCAGTAGTAAATCGAGCCCAACCGCAGACCGAGAGTATCTTTTTTCTGTAACGGTTTCAATTGCTGCCGCAACCGTATTTCCGCGTACATTTTGTGTATTTTGGCTGAATGCGGTCATTATTTTCTCGGTCAGATCTGATTCGTCCAATATTGAGCCTCTTACTCCCTGGGTAGTGCCCGAAACGACTCCATCGGTCAGCATAATCTGCTCAGGAACTCCTGCTGTAGCCACCAGTGGCGCTATGGTGCCTGCAACGTATGATTGTACCAAGCCATAAGATAGTGCGAGTCGAGCTTCTGATTTTAGAAGGTCTGTATCAACAAGTGCAGTCATTGTGTTGCTATCAAGCTGAAACGTTTTGTCTCCTACTTTAATCTCAATACTTTCACGCGTATCAATAGAATCATATAAATCTGCGACTTTTTGTAGCTCAGCACCAGAAAATTCCGGTTCATCAACAGTTGATTTCACATATATTTTCTTCTCTGCTTTTGAGACTGCCTTCAGTAGCTCGGATCGTAATCCAGAAGCATCGATTTTTTTACCTATTTTTTCTTTTGTGATTACAGCCACATTGTGCATGAACTCGAGTGTGGCATTTTTTGGTTTAACGTCATGCTCCGTTTGTATCGTAGCTATAAAAGTATCTAACTGCTCGGGATGCAGGTAGACCGGTACCGACTCGATAGCTTCAAGACTTTTTGTAACTTTACTGACTGGCACCGTGTCGTCAAATAGCATAGTAAATAGTTTTTCGGCATCGTAATAGATACCGATATCAGTCGGTGAAAACTCAGCAACGGAGACGTCATCTACGTATAGCTCGTAGAGCGCTGATTGTTCCTGTTCAATCAGCTTTAACACATCATAGCGATTAGCCCAGCTAATCCGTTCGCCCCAAATAGTTTGCCAAGGAAAAGTGCGATCGAGCGTCCACCACGGTGAAAAAATACTTAGTGAAATGAGCGCAAATGATTCTAAATGAACTCTTGAGACATGGTGTAGCGTATGAGACAAAAAGTTATGCTGAAATCTTTTCCCAATTTCTTTTATGCTCATCATTAATGATTTTGACGCCTCACCTTATAACACGAATCCAGCTTATAGGTTAGAATTTTGATTTTGCGGCATCGAGCTGTGGGTCGCGACCGGCTTTTATGTCGTCAACGGTTCGCTCCACTTTCTCGTCTGGTTCAATACCCTCTTTATCAATATTCTTACCAGCAGGAGTATACCAGCGAGCGATGGTCACTTTGAGTGACCCGCCGTTTTTGAGATCTATCAATTGCTGAACGCTTCCTTTGCCGTAACTCGTCTCGCCTAACAGTGTCGCTACCTTGTTGTCCTTGAGCGCACCTGAGACGATTTCGCTTGCACTCGCACTACCTTCATCAATCATTACGATAGTCTTTACTCCTTCAAGGATAGGGCTTTCAGAAGTTGTAAATGTTTTGACCACTTCCCCACCACGCTTCTCTTCTAGCACGGTCGCACCTTTTGGAAGCCAGACACTCGCTACCACTACCGCTTGATCAAGCAAGCCACCGGGATTACCACGAAGATCTAAGATAACGTTCTTGACTCCTTTGTCTGCAAATTCTCTTGCTGCCTTTTTAGTAAGCGTTCCCGTGTCATCTCCAAATCGAGAAATAGTAATTGTTCCTATACCGTTATCTACAGCCCATTCAACGCTTGGAATATCGATAGTATCGCGAACAATTGAGACCTCAACTTCTTCACCTGCTCGAATAACCTTGAGTGTTACCGTAGTACCTTTTTCGCCCCGAATACGTTTTACAGCTTCTGATACGGTGATTCCCGTTGCCTTCTCACCATTAATCTCAGTTATGATGTCTTTTGCTTGAATGCCCGCTTTTTCTGCTGGCGCGCCTTTGATAGGTGCGATGATAACGACGAAATCACCTTCTTTGCCAAGTTCGGCACCAATTCCTTCAAAGGTTCCATTTAAATCTGAATTAAAATCTTTTGTTTCTTCGACATTAAAATATTCGGTATATGTATCGCCAACAGCTGCAACGAGTCCTTTTTTTAAGCCATCACTGAGTTTGTCTGCGTCAATGTCACCATCATAGTTAGATTTCAGCTTGTCATAAATGTCTTGTATCCCATCGGTCGACAGATCGGTGGGTGCACCGGATTCATTTGATGCGAGCTCTGCAATTTTCTCAGCAGTGTTAAACCCGACTCGCCCACTTCCTATGGCCCAACCTGAACCGAACAATAAAATGGAGACGGCTGCAATTCGTACAGTTCTCACGAAACTATTTTTCAATTTAGATTTTTTCACCGGTAATTGTCCAGGTTCATTCGAAACAGAGTCCACTCCCACGCTCACTTTCTTTTGCTATTTGAATAAAATACTCATGTTCAATTGTACATCATGCAAACGGTTAAAAAATGCCCAACACTCTAAAAATGAACAAACCAAAGATCGTAGCGAGCGGACGGAACCGTTGCTTCACTATATTGCCCTGTCAACTGTGCATTGTACTGGCTTACCCGCATGGTACCGTCGTTAAATACCCCTTCGACATATTGCACGTGTCCAAAGTAGCCACTCACATATACAGCGACGGCACCTTTTTCAGGTGATTGATCTACTCGATACCCTTCCGCTTCAGCGTGCCATTTCCAGTTTTTTGCATTGCCCCAGTACAAAGGCGCCTGTTTGCCCGAACGTTCGACTGCCCACGCTGCATATGACACACATTGTCGCGTACAATACCCCCAACGATCAGGACCGTCCCCCGCCGGACAACCCGGGGTTTCCATACTAAAGGGCCAATCATGATAAGGATACCCGCCATTGGTGCCATCTCCAGATTCGAGCTGAATTGCTGCAAACAACTGACGGTTTACTTCTGCCTGCTCTGCGGTCAGTTGCGCGACCATATTCTGATAGGCGGCTTCTTCTCCTTCTGTCTTCGCAAGAAGATCTGAACGCTCCTGCTTTGTGTCTTCAAGTCGCTGCCGTTCTTTCTCGCGCTCTTTGAGTAGTTTTTCTTGCTCTTCTTTTTGTGCTTTTATTTGCTTTGTTAGCTCAAGCACCTGATCTGCGGAATCTTTTACAGCACTTTGCAAACGTGCTAAATACTCTTGCTCACTAATAAAATCAGAAAAACTATCACTGGCAATGAGCAGTTCTACGGAAGAAGCACCTTGTTTTTGATACAGCGCACGAAGTGCTGATTTAAGCAAACCCTTTTGGCGTTCAAGTTCAGCTTGAGCTTTTTCGAGCTCATTTTGGAGTTCTTGAATTTTTAATTCTATGAGTTCAATTTGTTTCGTCTGGCTATCAATTTCGATATCGAGGTTTTCAATGGTTCGACGAAGCGAACTCGCCTGCTCGGAAAGTTCTTGGGCTCGCTGTTTATTGGCATCAATTTGGGCTTGCAGGTCGTTAGACTGGCTACGAAGTTCTGTTGATGTCAATGCCGTTGCGGACGGCGCGATAATTGAAAATACAAGAACCACACTTGAAAGCAGGTATGGAATTTTAATCAGGACTTTCGTTTTCAAGTAGGAAAACATAACCTTATTATAGCACAAAATAGCTGGAAAATCTCCTTTGGCTTACGTATTTACGTACTTTACCAGTTTTTAAGGCGCAAATGTCTATTCATAGCAAGGAGGCTGGAAATTGCACCAATGGTGATACCGACTGCAATAACAGCTAGCCACATTATGACGAGGACATTTGTGGAAGAAAAATAGGTATATGTCGAGGCAAATTCTCGCTGTGTTGCTACTTTACGACCAAGTGATAATACAATCGAAAACACCGTAACATTTGCAATAATCCCGGCAAAAACACCATATAATGACGCTTCGACGAGAAATGGTCCACGAATGTAGCCTGGGGTTGCGCCAATAAGTTTCATAATACGGATTTCGTCGCGACGTGTGTAGATTGCCATACGGATTGTATTAAAAATTATCATTATAGAGACTGCTGATAGCAAAATGGCTGAAGCAATACTACTAATGTTAATGAATTTTTTTGCAGAAGTTGCCTTATCAATCGTTGCTTGAGCATCGGTTTGACCAAGCGAAACTGAGTCGACCGTTTTACTATAGACATCTTGTTCAGCGAGCGATTTAATTTCTGGCATTCTATCTAAGTCTGTCACCGTTATCTTATAACTAGCTGGTAACGCATCTTCTCCTGCAAGTACAATCGCCTGAATCAGATCTGGATCATTTTCAAAATTTCCAGCGAGGTCTTTCTTGGCATCACTTTTTGTCACATACTCTATAGATTCTACAAAATCGAGATTTTGTAGTGCTTTTTCAAGATTTTGGCGCTGAGAATCATTAACATCGTCTTGCAGATATACCTGCGCTTTTAAATCGCGCGCGAGCACGTTTATGGCATTATTTGCTGTAACATTAAGCACGAACGCAATGGCGATAATCACCAACGCCACCACCATGACTGCCGTGGCGGCGATGGTTAACCAGGCATTGCGAAAAAGATTTATAAAACCAGACTTAAATATTCGCTCAAATGTATACAGTTTACGGATATTCATAACCGATACTCCGCACCGGCGCGGTCATCTCGCTTCGCTTTCGAGACAAACCTACGGTTTTTCTCGACGCGCAGGCAAGTGAATGAATCACTTGTCTGGCTGCTCTTTTCCCTTATTTTTACGCTATATATCATAATCGATACTCCGCACCGGCGCGGTCTTCGTACACGCGGCCATCCTTGATGGTCACGACACGGCGTTTGAGTTTATCTACGATTTCTTTATTATGCGTCGTAAGCAGCACGGTGGTGCCATAGCGATTAATTTTTTCGAGCACACGAATGACGTCCCACGCATGCTTTGGATCAAGGTTACCGGTGGGTTCGTCTGCAATCAATATCTTTGGTTGACGCACAATTGCTCGCGCGATAGCAACTCGTTGTCGCTCGCCACCCGATAGTTCGCTTGGATAATTATCGCCTTTACCCTTTAGGCCAACAATGTCGAGCACTTTTGGCACCGTGTGACGAATTTCTTTATTGCTCATACCGACGATTTCGAGTGCGAAAGCAACATTTTCAAATACCGTTCTGTTCGAAAGTAATTTAAAATCCTGAAAGACAACACCTATTTTGCGTCGTAAAAATGGGATATCTTTATCTCTTAGGCGTTCGTAATCTATGCCACCGACGATTATTTTGCCACTCGTTGGCTTTTCTTCTCGAGTTAATAGTTTTAGCAGTGTTGATTTCCCTGCGCCACTTTGTCCTACAATGACCACGAATTCTTTTGGTTCAACATGTAAATTGATACGCTCGAGTGCTGGCCCTTTTTTGCCATATGTTTTGGTCACCCTATCCAGCAGAATCATAAGCTCTATTATACCAAAAGCTTAGCGTCAAGATACGCTTCAATAAAAAGATCGATTTCGCCATCTAAAACTTGCGATGCTTCAGTCGTTTCAGCGCGAGTTCTGGTGTCTTTTACCATCGTATATGGGTGCAGTACGTAGTTTCTGATTTGGTTGCCCCACGCTGCTTGTTCATTAGGTCCTTTTAGCTCAGATATTTTTTCTTTATGTTGTTCAAGCTGTAGCTGTGCTAATTTTGAACGAAGAATTGTCATAGCTGTTTCTCGATTTTGCAACTGTGAACGTTCATTTTGTATGGCAACAACAATGCCGGTCGGTATATGGGTAATACGTACAGCGGAATCAGTCGTGTTAACACTTTGCCCGCCCTTGCCACCACTACGATAGACGTCGATTTTAAGATCTTTTTCGTCTATTTCAATCAGTTCTGGTGACTCGACCTTTGGCACAACCTCGACACGAGCAAAGCTAGTTTGACGTAAGTTATCTGCATTAAAAGGACTGAGGCGCACTAAGCGATGCACGCCGTTTTCGCTTTGCAAACGACCATAGAGGAAACTATATCCCGAGAGTTCAAGTGTCACCGTCTTCAATCCCGCTTCTTCACCGGGCGACATATCTATGGTATGCACCGAAACATCATGTTGTTCACACCATCGTGTGTACATTCTGAGCAACATACTGGCCCAATCCTGTGCTTCAGTGCCACCGGCCCCAGCAAAAATGCTTAAAATGACATCACTCTCATCGTATGGACCGCTGAACTGAAGTTCACGTTTAGCGCGTTGAAATGTTTTCTCGATTTCACTATATTGGTCATTAATTTCTGTTTGAAGCGACTCGTCGCCAAGCTCATGTAACTCACATAAATCACTAATTTTCGTTTGTAAATCCGACCAAAAGTCTATGCGCTTTTGAAGTGCTGATTGTTTTTTTGATATGGTTTGCGCGCGCTCATTATCGGACCAAAAATCTACTGCGAGCATTGCTTGTTTGAGGGATGCATTTTCTTCCTTCAGGCTTTCAATTTTAAGCGCATCACAAGCGTCATTTATTTGTTGTTTTAAGTCAGCAAGATCGGCATATGCCATCGTGTTTTATACGTCACTTTCTTCTGGAAAAACCGATTCTATATACGACTTTAATTGTCGGGCAGGCTGCAACGAGATAGAACCTAACATGCCGATTCCATAACAATTTTGGTCAATGAGTTCACGCATAATATCTATGCAGAGTTTTTTATCTATTTTTTTTGTCATTTTTGGTAGAAGATTTACGTTCTCGATAATATCATCTGCGTAGTAGCTTCCGTACCGTGATACGAGTCCGCTCGCGGTTTGCCCTGCTCGCATCGTTTTGCCAAGTAGATGCTTACGAGCAGATTCAAATTCTTCGTCGTCTACCACCCCTTCATGCAACAAGACGAGCTCATCCCTGACAAGCCGAAGTAGCGGTGCGCTATTAGTCTTGCTCACTTGTGCTCCAAGCCACCAACCGGTTAAATCTTTTGCATACACAGCGCCTGATCCCATGCCGTAGACCCAGCCTTTTTCTCGAGCAGTACCAAAAATCCTAGAGTACATTGTTTCGGTCAAATATGTAGAGACGACTTGCATTGCTATTCGCTCGCGTGCATTGAGTTGTCGGTGTAAGTACATGTCAAAGTACAGATAAATGTTTGGCACACTCGGTTTACGAAGCACGAGCGGGTCATCTAGCTTGAGCGGTACTTCGTCTGGCATTGCAATTCGCCCATTACCTTGTTTAAGCACGAGTCGCTCACGAAACATAGTTTCGATTGAAGTATAGTCTCCCTTAAAATTACCGGCAATAATAAAGCGCGCATTTTCAATGGTGTGCGTTTCGCTATAGTGTTTCACAAGATCCTGACGAGTCACGTGATGCAGGAGCTCTACTCTTTCTTGATCAGTTAATGAGATCATGCCCATTGACTGACGCATCGCCGCATTCAGCGCTCGGAAGTGATTATTTGAGCGACTAATTAATTCTTCTCGTACATTACTAAGCTCTGAATCGACTTCTTCTTGCAGAAATTTCGGCGTGCTAATCGCATCAAGCAACAGGCCAACAACTCGTTGCCATTCAAAATGTGCTGATTCTATTTCGTAGGTAATATCGTATACGCTGGTGCTTGCATTCGAATAGGCGCCGTTTTGTTCGATAGCAGCTTGAAAATCACGTGCTTTCTTGAAATATTTGTTGGCACCGAGCAAAACATGCTCCATTAAGTGGGCTGTTTCCCATTTTTCTTTTTTCAGGAGAAATTCACCGGCTCGAAAGCTTACTTCACATACAACAACCCCTGTCTTTGGCGTGTCGATGATGAGCCCTTTAAGGCCATTTTCTAAGGTAATTTCATGTATTTTATGTCTGAGCACGCCAGTTACAACTCCACTCGCTATTTACGTTTGCGACTTGCTTTGCGATTTTTACGTTCAGCTTTACGCTTCTTTTTGCGTGTATTATGCACTTTTGCCGCTTGATTCGTCGCGGTCGATTGCTTCGTTACCGAAAAATCATCCTCATGAAATTCTTCATCTGTTAGTACGATTTTATCAGCATTGTCTACTGAGCTTCGAGCGGCACGTGTCAATTCAGTTTCAATTGGATTATCCATATCGTCAGCTTCCACGGGTCGCGCATGGAAAATCGCTCGAATCACGTCATGTCTCAACACACCTTGCATTTCTTCGAACATCACTTTTGATTGTCGACGGTATTCAACGAGTGGATCGCGTTGACCAACAGAAATCCAGTGGATACCTTGTCGCAAGTGATCCATGTTTTCTAAGTGCTGCATCCAAAGATTGTCCATGACTTGGAGATAAATATCGCGCTCGACTTTTTCCATGATGTCTTGACCGAATGCTTCGGTTTGTTGCTCGTAACGATTCAGCACTTCTTTCTGAAGAGCCTTTTCAAATTTATCTGCTTCGGTATCGAAGAGCTTGTCGAGCACGCTATCTTCTAGGCCAAATGTTTCTCGCAATTGCGCTTCGAATGCATCAGAATAACTGTCTGGTGAGCTTACCATGAGCTTAACCTGTTCGCTCAAGAATTCTTTCACTTTATTAGTGATATTCGCTTGCTTTAAGACTTCTTTTCGTAGGGTATAAATCGCCACACGGTGACGGTTCATCACATCGTCGTACTGCACGACATTTTTACGCATATCAAAGTTAAAGCCCTCGACGCGTTTCTGTGCTGCCTCAAGACTACGACTAATGACGCGGTTTTGAATTGGCATGCTGTCGTCGATTTTCAGACGATTCATTACGGCCCTAATTCGATCACCACCGAAGACGCGCATCAGGTCATCTTCTGTGCTCACATAGAACTGTGTCTCACCTGGGTCACCCTGTCGACCAGAACGGCCTCGGAGCTGGTTATCGATTCGACGAGACTCATGACGCTCCGAACCAAGCACGTATAAACCACCGAGCTCTTGAACGCCTTCACCAAGGACAATGTCGGTACCACGACCGGCAATGTTGGTTGCAAGTGTCACCGCACCCTTCTGTCCAGCTTGCGCAACAATATGCGCTTCGCGCTCGTTGTTTTTTGCATTGAGCACCTGATGTTTGACACCTGCTTTAGTCAGCAAGCGACCTAGCTCTTCGTTATGTTCAATGGCGCTCGTACCAATAAGTACCGGCTGTCCTTTTTGTTGCAACACCTTTACATCGGCTACAATTGCAGCGTATTTACCCTTCTTTGTGCGATAAATTTTATCAGGCTTGTCGATACGTGCAAGCGTACGATTCGTTGGCACCGATACCACTTCGAGTTTATAAATCTGATGAAATTCTTCTTCCTCCGTCTTTGCTGTACCAGTCATACCGGAGAGCTTTGAGTACAGACGGAAATAGTTTTGGAATGATATCGTCGCGAGCGTCATGCTTTCTTCCTGAACCTCAACATGTTCTTTTGCTTCGATTGCCTGATGCAAGCCTTCGTTGTATCGTCGTCCTTTCAAAAGACGTCCAGTAAACTCATCGACAATGACAATCTCGCCATCGTTCGTGACAACATAATCTTTGTCGCGCTTGAACAGTGCTTCAGCCCGAAGTGCTTGATCGAGGTGATAGATCGTACGAATATTTTCAGTATCATACAGATTGCTGATGCCGAGTGCTTTTTCAACAAAAGTAATACCCGCATCAGTCAGAGTGACCGCTCGGCGTTTTTCATCGACTTCGAAATGCTTATCGCGCTTGAGTTGACGTGCGAGTTTTGAAAATTGCTCATATGCTGCGCCACTCGTTGCCGAAGGAGCAGAAATGATAAGTGGTGTTCGGGCTTCATCAATCAAAATTGAGTCGACCTCGTCAACGATGGCAAAGTTCAGCTCACGCTGTCTAAGCTGACGAACTTCGCGTACCATGTTGTCGCGCAGGTAGTCAAAGCCGAATTCATTGTTCGTACCATAGGTAATATCTGCACCATACGCTTCTTGACGCGTACATGGCTTCAGGTGACGAAAACGTGGGTCTTCATGCTCTTCGTTTGTATAAGACTCATCGTAAATAAAACTATGGTCAGGAATGATGACTCCAACGCTCAAACCGAGCGCGCTATAGATTTGACCCATCCAACCTGCGTCACGCTGAACGAGGTATTCGTTTACGGTCACGACGTGGACACCCTTGCCCTGCAACGCATTCAAATAAACAGGAAGTGTTGCGACCAACGTCTTCCCTTCTCCGGTCCGCATCTCTGCGACCTTGCCCTCGTGAAGCACCATTCCACCAATAAGCTGAACATCGAAATGTCTTTGCTGAATTTGACGCCAAGCCATTTCTCGAACCGTCGCGAATGCCTCAGGTAAAATCGTATCGAGTGTCTGGCCTTTTTTCGTGAGCTTCTTGCGCAATTCTTCCGTTTTTGCTTTAAGATCTGCATCAGATAGCTCTTTAAACGCTTCTTCGAAAGCATTTATTTCTTTAACGCGTTTTCTCAACCGCTTGAGTGTCTTAGCTTCTGGGTCGCCAAGTACTTTTTTGACCAGTTTTTTCATCTTATTACTTCTACCCTTCTCTTCATGTTGGCATGTGGCGAGTTTTTAACATGCTTGCACGCACATTCCCACCACATACTCGTTTGCGGGTATTATACCGTATCAGTCATGCTCAACGCGAAAAGAATTTACCGATAGCACGACGAGCTTTCGAGTTCTCATGCTTGTCTTGCGATTGTGAATGTTTTTCCTTATGCTTTTTTAGCTGATTTTGCAATTTTGTCTCAACAATGTCCACTGCTGCAAACATATTTATTGTTGATTCTACTGCGGTCAATCGCGCGCCAGGAATATGTAAAATGACTTCACAGGTACATCGTTTCCCATTTTTAACACTCGTCGATTCATTGAGCTTAACGTCTGCACGTACCTCAGATCGCTGAGATCGTTTAAGCCGTTTATCAAGCTTTCCAATCTTCTTTGTGATATATCGTTCCAACTCGTGGGTTACATCGGTCTTCATACCGGTGATTGCTATATTTTCTATCATATGGTCGTCCTCCCTCCCATATATTTTTGTAAAACATCCGGAACACGTATTGTGCCATCCTCGTTCTGATAATTTTCTGTAATTGCGGCCAAAATACGACTCATCGCAAAAGCTGTTGCGTCATTAGTGTGCACAAATTGAAGTCTACTTCCTGCTTCTTTGAAATCCGAGGCTTCATTATTGTTCACCTCTTTAGCGGGTTTGAAATCTCGATTTGTGGTTTTGATTTTGAGATCCCTCGCTTGATAGTCAGTCATATAGTCTGCGGTATGAGTTTCTATGTAACGATCTTGCCCCGGAAACCAGCAATTAATATCTATACCGGCAGCATTTGGCTTCCCGATATCGGCAGTTGATTTTTGTATGAATTGGTAATGTAGACCCAGCTGCTGCACAAGATACTCTTGGATTGCATACATAAATTTATGCTCCTCCAGTCCTGTATCAGCATCGCTAAATACTTCCATTTCTAATTTATCGAATTGGTGTAATCGAATAATTCCTTCAGTATCCTTACCGTACGTTCCGGCTTCACGCCTAAAACTAGTACTGTAACCTATATATCTGATAGGCAAGCTCTCAGCAGATAGAGTTTCATTCCAGTACATGGTGCACAGCGTGTGCTCAGCGCTCGCGTTTAACCATAAATCATCATCTTCAAGTTTATAAGTCACTTCGGCTGCGTTTAATCTTGCGCTTGCTACATACGGCTCAGTCCTGAGCAATGCAGGTGGAAGTACAGGTACGAATGGTTTAGAGCTTATCGTGAGATTATTCTTCGAGATGATTTTATTTAAAACATCTTCATCCATTAAACTATCCAAAACGAACTGAACAATTGCAAATTGAAGCTTTACTATTCCTCCCTTAAGGTAGGTGAACCTACTTCCGGATATCTTCGACGCGCGTTCCTTGTCCATCATGTCCCGAGTAGCTAAAATCTCCCAGTGTGGTCTCGGTGTGAAAGAAAAAATCGGTTTATTTCCGACGGTTTTTGCCACTACATTATCGTCTTCAGTCTCTCCGACTGGTACATGTTCGAGCGCAATATTTGGAATTCTTTTCAGCTCATCGTTCAATTCCTGATCAAGCTTACCAAGCAATTCTTCTCTTTCATTTAACTCAACTTTGATTTGTTTGCCAACATCGATAAGCTGAGAATCCGGTTTTCCATTTTTCATTTGAGCACTTATTTGGTTTCTCTTCTCACGTAGCTCATCAACAATTTTCTGCAATTCTCGACGCTTCTTATCGAGATCCACAAGTTTGACTGTATCCACCTCGACCTGCTTTTGTTTACTTTTTTCCCTAACAAACTCTGGTTGGTTTCGAAGTATTTGAATGTCTATCATATAACTTTAGTATAGCGCGTACGGCAATCAGTTTACAGCTTTTTAAGACTTTATATAATTTATAACCAACACCAGAAAAACAATAAACAAAAGCAGTGTCATTGCTTTAAGTTGCCAACGAGTTCGTTTCAGCTCAAGTACATAAGATTTCCTATACTTGGCGTTCAACTTAGTGATTGCCTCAAGTTCTTGGCCTCGATATTCAAATTTTTTTCCAGATTCAAAGTTGAGGGTTCTTATGCGGTGCAACAATTCTTTTCTTAGTTTCTCACCTGCTATTAACATATTTTTCATTCGCTCATCGGTTCTCTGGTCATTTGTCGCTAGAACATAAAGCGCATTGTCAACAATTTCGACATCAAATTCTTTGAAATGTGTTATCAATACTGCCATTACATCTGGAGAGAGTATACTCAACGCATCAGTGTATAGTCCTTTTTGAACAGATACAATGAAGTGTTTATTCATATCACCTTCTAACTCAATAGTTTCAAAACCTTTAGGTGCTTGCATTAAACCACCTGAATTTTTAACGCTATCAATCGCTATGTATGGTAAATGTTTTGGCAACTCAGAATATAGAATAGTGTTAACAATTTTGCGGGAGTTTCGGCTATGTGATGTTTCGTACTGATAAGGTATGATCACCCATTCTTCTGCTTTTATTGAAAAATCAAAAACACCTCTGTTTACCCCGACATGAAAAATACTCGGTGGAATAAACTTCTTGCTATATACACCTCTACTCCAGCCATTGATGCGCGCAAACTCATACCAATATTTCTTTCTAAGATCTGTGTACGAGTCAATTACATACGCATTAAAAAGGAATGTACCGAAAATGATAATGAATGCGAGGAAGTTATTTTTTATATCAATTATTTCTAGCTCTATAAGTGCGTAGTTAATTACACCTAACAGAACGAATATACCGACACCGAGATACAGATTACGATTCTTAAATACATAAATGTATGCGTTCACAATTAATCGCGCTTTGGAAAGATTATTAAGCGGACTAAAATCTACTTCATCGATTTTCATTTCTTCCTCTTTTGTCGTAAAGCGTTCAATGTTAGTGTAGTGCGAGCCCGAGAGTATTCGCAAAAGTCGCATGGCCCACCCATTGCAGCAGTCCCGATTTCAGGCATTTCATCGCTATCCATAACTTTCTTCATACGTACCAATACATCGTCGACCCAATCACTCTTACCGGTATGAGGTATGAGGTGCGTCTCGAATTCGACGATATTATTGAATGCGTCACGGTTACTCGTACCCGTTGCGTAGACGAAGTACCCTGTATCGCTAACCTCGAAACCGTTTTGACGGAGGAGCCACTGATACGTTTCCATCTGACGTCGATACATATCCTGCCACGTCCCTTCAGCACCGAGTGCCTTAACGGGTTTGTCTTTTGCGGTCGCTTTGTAGTCGACCACAATTAGCTTGCCTTCATCGTCAATCCAAACATCATCGACTGCACCAAAAACGTGTAGGTTTGTCGGCTCATGCACATGCACGACTCCGACGAAATTTTCTCGCCACGTATCAATATCTTTGTGGGCAAATGGTACCGCTTTGATACCATTTTCTTTCATGAGCGGATGCGGTTCGCCACTAATACGATAGGTATCGAATTCTTTTTTAAACAGCTCATCAATTGCTTTGTTGATGTTGAATGGTGGGCTTGATGGTCTTTTTATTTTCAGTCGAACATCAAGCCAAAAACAACGCGGACACTGCATAAACAACTCGATTTTACTGCGAGATACTTTGAATACCTCAGTTTGTCCCGGTTTGTACGGTTTGTTCCGTTCTTGCCAATACCCCATTGAACTCTATTGTAGCAGTGTCGCAGCTGCTATCGCTGCGGTTTCGGCGCGAAGCGTGAAGTCGCTCAAGTCGAGATGCTTCAGTTGATGATCTTGAAATAACTGCTTTTCGCTATCTGACCACCCACCCTCCGGACCAATGAGCACGGCTAGTGGCTGTGATATCTGATATTTGATATTTGATATTTCGCTCGGAGAGCCTTGTTCTGCGACAAACAGTTCCGCTTTACCTTTGAGTTCTTTCAGGAGC
>OEIV010000334.1_pt1 | contig 27688 bp, 24 predicted proteins | sample 1539231 | NCBI WGS metagenome assembly OEIV01 (sample SAMN03794762, study PRJEB22550) | activated sludge metagenome | feature: wastewater treatment plant; material: activated sludge; isolation source: Wastewater treatment plant of a petroleum refinery complex | place: Argentina: Buenos Aires ... | reverse complement strand
TAACCGGAAGGAGCGTGAGTGGTGAGTGGTGGAGGGAGGAGAAGAGGATTCAATGCAGAGGGCGCAGAGGACACAGAGGAGACGAGGAGACGGGAGGAGGAGGGCCATGGACGAGGACGCATCCTCGATCACGGTTGGGCTACGGAAGGGGGTCGGGCGCGATACACTTGGCGCATGGCGCGGCAGGTCGCCGCCCGAGGAGTCATGCCGTGTCCACCCTCACGAAAATCGCCTTGCTGATCGGAGTGTGTCTTTCGCTGGCGCTGGCGTCCCGGACTACTGCCGCCGAGCCGATCAAGGCCCTGCTCATCACGGGGCAGCAGAACCACAACTGGCGCTACACCAGCATGGTCCACAAGGACACGCTGGAGGCGACGGGGCTGTTCACGGTCGATCTCACCGATTCGCCGTCGTCGAAGCTTTCCGACGCCAAGGGGCTGGCGGGGTACCAGGTGTTTGTCATTGACTACAACGGCGATCGCTGGGGCGAGCCGGCCGAGACGAACTTCCTGAACGCGGTCAAGAACGGCGCGGGCGTCGTGATCATTCACGCGACCAACAACTCCTTCGTCGGCTGGACGGAGTGGGAGAAGATGATCGCGCTCCTGTGGATCAACGGCACGACGGGGCACGGGAAGTTCCACCCGTTCGACGTGAATTACGTGGATCGCGAGCACCCGATCACCAAGGGTCTCTCCGACATGAAGGCGCACCCGGACGAGTTGTACCACACGCTCGTCAACACCCAGAACGCCAAGTTCCACCTGCTGGCCTCGGCGATGTCGAGCAAGGAATCGGGCGGGACGGGGAAGGTGGAGCCGATGGCGCTGGTGCTGGAGTATGGCAAGGGGCGGGTGTTTCACACGCCGCTCGGGCATGTCTGGACGAACTCGTTTGATTCCAAGGTATCGGTGGTGGACCCGCAGTTCCGGGTGCTCCTGTGCCGCGGCACGGAGTGGGCGGGCACGGGCAAGGTGACGCTGGGCGCGGCGTGGGACGACGTTCGCAAGCACAACACGCTGACGGCGACGGAGAAGGCGCAGGGCTGGAAGCTCCTGTTCGACGGCACGACGACCCGGGGCTGGCGCGGCTACAAGTCCGACAAGATGCCCGAGGGCGTATGGGACACGACGCATGGCTCGCTGTGGCGCAAGCCCGGCAAGGAGGGCGGCGACATCGTGACCGTGGATCAGTACGCCGACTTTGAGTTCGAGTGCGAGTGGAACATCGCGACGGGTGGGAACAGCGGGATCATCTATCGCTGCACCGAAGACCACGGGGCCAGCTACGAGACCGGGGCGGAGATGCAGGTGCTGGACGACGTGAAGTACCCCGACAGCTCGCCCAAGAATCGGGCGGGCGCGCTGTATGACCTTTTCGCGCTTTCGCAGGATGTCGCGCGCCCCGCGGGCGTGTGGAACCACGCGCGGGTGGTGTGCAAGGGCACGCGGATCGAGCACTGGCTCAACGGCTACAAGGTGGTCGACATCGACACGACCAGCGAGGAATACAAGAAGGCCTTCGCGGCCAGCAAGTGGACCCAGATGCCCGACATGGGCACACGGATGAAGGGGCACATCGCGCTGCAGGACCACGGGAGCGAGGTCATGTATCGCAATGTGAAGATCCGCGAACTGACAAGCGGGAAGTGATCGAGGTTGTCCGACGACGGGCGCGACACGTCTGGAGTTCGTCTCAAGCCCGGCACGAGCCGGGCTTTTTCGTGCCTGGAGCATGGCGCGATGGCCGCGAATACGGCGTGGCAACCCGGACCATCGGCGTGCCTGGGGACCGGCGTGCAACGACCGGGCAACATGAAGTGATTGGATTACGCGCCGCGTCGAACGGCCTCGTCGGCGGTGGCGAGCTTGAGGATGTTGGTCTGGGTCATGTCGTCGCCGGAGAGTTCGCCGCTGAGGCGGCCGTTGCACATCACGACGATGCGATCGGAGAGGGCGAGGAGCTCGGGCATCTCGCTCGATACGAGCAGCACCGCCGCTCCCGCGTCGGCGGCGGCGCGGACGAGCTTGTAGACCTCGCTCTTGGTGCCGACGTCGATGCCGCGGGTGGGCTCGTCGAGCAGGAGCACCTTGGTGTCCTTTCCCATCCAGCGAGCGATGAGGAGCTTCTGCTGGTTGCCGCCGGAGAGCTCGCCGGGGAGCGAGGCGAGGGAGGCGGCCTTGACCTGGAATCGCCCGACCTTTTCCGTGACGAGTTCCTTCTCGCGGCCGCCGCGCCGGAGGCCCAACGCGCCCGCGATGCGGTGCATGAAGGGCACGAGGATGTTCTCGTCGATGCCGAGCTGGAAGAAGAGCCCCTGCAGACGGCGGTCTTCGGGCACGTAGCCGATGCTGGCGGCGATCGGGCCGCGCGGCGAGGAGAGATTGACGGGTCTGTCGTCCACCATCACCTGGCCGGTGGCCTTGGGATCAAGGCCGAAGATCGCGTCCAGGGTTTCGGAGCGGCCGGCGCCGACCAGGCCGCCGATGCCGAGGATTTCGCCGGCGCGGACCGTGAGCGAGACGTCGCGCAGCTTGCCGGGTGATGAGAGATTCTTCACGTCCAGCATCGGCTTGCCGGCCGTGTGAGGCTCGCCGCCGATCAACTGGCGCAGCGCGGCGGCCTCGCCGGCGTCGTGCCCGGGGCTCGAGTCCGCGTGGGTTCCCTTGGCGCGACGGGTGGTCGCTTCGATGCGGCGGCCGATCATCTGTTCGATGAGCACGGGCTCGTCGATGTCCTTGATGTTGCTGGTCGCGATGAACTTGCCATCGCGGAGGACGGTGACGCGGTCGCACACCTGGAAAATCTCGCCCATGCGATGGCTGACGTAAACGATCGTCAGGCCGTCTTTGGCGAGCTGGCGTGTGATTTCGAGAAGTCGATCGGCCTCGGCGACGGAGAGGGAACTGGTGGGCTCGTCGAAGACGATGAGGCGGGGCGCGTGGGAGGCGCCGGCGCGGTCTTCGAGGCTGGCGGCGATCTGGCAGATCTGGCGGCGTCCGGGAGAGAGCAGGCCGAGCGGCGCTTCGACGTCGATGCCGGGATCGAGCTTGTGGACGAGGCGTGCGGCGCGCGCGGCCATGGCGCGGCGATCGACCAGCCCGGCCCTGGTCGGGATGTCGTGGAGGCAGAGGTTCTCCGCGACGGTGAGATTCGGGCACTGGGCGAGTTCCTGGTGGACGATGCGCACGCCGGCCTCGAAGGCGTCGTCGATGGAGCCGGGCTTCAGTTCCCGGGGCGCGCCGGCCGCGTCATAGATGGTTACGAGGCCGCTGTCCTGCTTGTGAAGACCGGCGATGGTCTTTCCGAGGGTGCTCTTGCCCGCGCCGTTCTCGCCCATGAGGGCGTGGACCTCGCCGGCGCGGAAGGTGACGGAGACGTTGTCGAGCGCCTGGGTGATCCCGAATCGCTTGGAGATTCCCTCGGCCCGCAGCACGACTCGTTCGACGGTCTCGCTCATCCAGGACTCCGTGGCTAGAACGGCGGATGGTACCACGTGGGTGGTTGGGAAGGGACCGAACGCGGCCCGATAAGTCGCCGGAGTGAGATTTTCGCTGTGTTCGGCGGTATTTCGGGTAGACTTGGATGCTCGCTCGGAGCGAGGCGTGCATGAAGGCAAACCTGAACAAGTTCGTCGCGGTCATCGCTCTGTCCCTGGCCGCGGTATTGGCGTGCGGCTTGGCTCGCGCGCAGGTTGTTCTCGACGGCTCGATCAACCGCGACGTCCAGGTGATCCGCTGGGTGCAGACCGTGCCCACCGCGGTCGGTGACAACGCGCAGGCCTCGATGCCCGGCTTCGGAAACCCCGGGAGCGTCACAACCGGGATCGAGCTCAAGGTGCCGATGACGGCGCTGGGAAGTCCGTCGAACAACACGTCGATCCGAATCGGCGGCTTGATCGTCTCGCCCGACTACACGCTCTCCTCAAATCAGGTGATCGGTTCGCTGCTGTGCGATGCGCCGGCGCTCGGCGACTCGCGCGACGTGCGCTTCGACCAGCTCTCCAACCCCACGGACAACAAGCAATACGTGACGGTCGGGGCGGGGCAGAGCGTCGCGCCGCCGGTGGTCGATGGGACACTGGACGCGGCGTATGGCGCGGCGATGTTTCTGCAGGCCGCCAACGCCGACTGGGGAGATTCGACCGACGGACAGCTGGACTATGCGTCGGCGTCGGAGATCGACGGCGTCTACGTCATCCGCACGCTGACCGATCTCTATGTGTTCGTCGCGGGCAACCTGGCGACCGACGCCTCGCACCTCATGCTCTTCTTCGACAGCAAGCCCGGCGCCGGGCAGAACACCATCCGCGGCGACAATGGGTACTACGCGCTCAACATCATGGGCGATGACGGCTCGTTCAACGGCATGCGCTTCGATTTCGAGCTCTACGCGGACTATGCCCTCGACTTTTCCGGCCTTGATCCCGACGGCCCGGGCTCGTCGCCCGCGACGTTCAGCGTCACCTATGCCGAGATGCTCAACGACGGCGGCGGGCGAGCGTACTACTGCGGGAGCAACACGGGCGGCGCGGTCGTGGGCGGCACGCTGACCGGCGGGCAGGGCAACGCGCCGGCCATCCGCGCCACGCTCAACAACACCAACGCGATCGGCGTGAATACCCAGCGCTGCGACTCCGTCCCCGACCGCGACCTGGCGATCGGTTCGGAGATCGACAACGTCGCCATTGGCATGGACGCCGGGAAGCTGTACATCTTTGTCGGTGGAAACCTCAAGACCGACGGCACGGTCCTCAACCTCTTCATCGACCACGGCAACGGCGATGGACAGAACGTCCTTCGCGCCGACAATCCTCCGGGCACGAACAACATGCTCGGCAAGATGGCGGGGCTCCGCTTTGACCCCGAATTTTCCGCGGATGACTGGATCGCGATCCGCACTGTCAGGGTCGGCGACGACTACGAGCTGTGGGCCGACGCCGCGGTGCTTCGATCGACCGGTCCGCGCACGAACAGCGGCGGCTTTCCGCTGGATTACACGGCGTATTGCGGGGGCGTCAAGGACGGCGTGACGCCCGTCTGGTTTGACGGGCCGCGCATCGATGCCCAGACCGGAAGCGTGCCGGCGCTCTACACGCAGTTCGCGCCGTCCGCCGCCGGCGAGTCGTGTCTCATCGATCCGCTGAATCCGGTCGGGGTGCCGGGCTTGATCGGGCTGGCGCTCGACAACTCCAACGTTGACGGCGTGGAGGCGTGGCCGAGCGGCGCCACCAGCGGCTCGCCCTATGTCACGACCGGCGTGGAGATCGTGATCGACCTGGGCGAACTCGGCTGGAACGGCCTTGGCCCGCTGCGCATCGCTGGCTTTCTGGCCGATCCCACCAACACCACCATGGCCAACCAGGTTCTGGGGGGCGTACCTTCCAACGTCGCTTCGCTCGGTCCGATCGCGGGCGTTGATTTCACGACGATCGCCAGCCCGCAGTTCATATTCACGGGCTGCCTCGCCGACTTCAATCGCGACGGCTTCGTCAACGGCGATGACTACGACCATTTCGCCGAGGCCTTTGACATTGCCGATCCCTCGGGCGACATGAACATGGACGGCTTTGTCAACGGCGATGACTACGACGTGTTTGCCGAGGCGTTCGACGCTGGGTGCTGAGCGCGGCGTGGCGTTCCTTTCATTGCGGCATGATTCCGGGCGCGAGCGAGCATTCCGACGCCATTCATCGCGGATTGGCATGGTTGGGTGTGGTTCAGCGTGAATCCGTGCGGCGGGTCATTGCCTCGGAGAGGCGGGCCGCCTCGGGAACCGACCGCGCGGATGAAGCGGGGTTGATATGCTGTGGTCATGCTGAGCACACTCATCGCCGTTGCGTCGGTCGCGCTGGCCGCCCCGCCGCAGGTCACGTTCCAGTCGCTGCTCTCGGAGATGACGGACCGATCGTCGGTCGCGCGATATCCCGCGCCCTCGTATGTTTGTTCGCAGTCGTCGAGCTATGACCGCGCGTCGACGTCGCCATCCAACGGCGAGACGTGGTTCGCCAACGGCGATTACAACCAGTTCATCCGCGTCGAGGAGGCCAACGGGCGCAAGGAATGGGTGATGATGGATCAGGCCGGTCCCGGCGCGGTCGTGCGCATCTGGTCGGCAAATCCCAAGGGCGTGCTGCGCGTGTATGTCGACAACGACACGACGCCGGTGCTCGAAGGATCGATGGAGGCGATGCTGGGCGGGAAGAACGACGTGGTGGGCGCGCCGCTCTCGCAGGAATCCGCGCGCGGCTGGAATCTCTATCTTCCGATCCCCTACGCCAAGCACTGCAAGGTCACGAGCGATCGGAACGAGTTCTACTACCAGATCAACTATCGCACCTATGAGAAGGGATCGGACGTCGTCTCCGCCAGCGCCGCGCTGCTCAAGGGCAATCTTGACGCGATCAAGGCGGTCAACAAAGAGCTGATCGAGGACAACGGCCCGGAGCCCAAGGCTCCGCCGCCCCCTAAGAAGAAGCTCGCGCCCGGTGCGGAGTATGCGATCGATCTGCCGGAGGGCCAGCACGCGATCGAGAGCCTGCGCGTTTCGATTTCCGCGAAGGACATGGAGCAGGCCGGCCGCTCCATCGTCGTCGTCGGCACGTTCGACGGCGAGCAGACGATCTGGTGCCCGGTCAGCGAGTTCTTCGGCTCGGGCGTCGGCGTGAACGAGTACCGCGACTGGTACCGCAGCGTGCAGAAGCCCGGCGAGTTCTCCTGCCGCTGGGTCATGCCCTACGCCAAGACCGGATCGATCAAGCTCGTGAACCTCGGCAAGGACCCCGTCGGCATGATGCTCCTGACCGATGTCCGCGACTGGGCATGGAACGACAACTCCATGCACTTCTTCGCCCGCTGGCGCTCGGACTATCCGATCCGCGCGCTGGGCGCCCGCGGGACGCAGGATTACAACTACGTCGACATCAAGGGCGCCGGCGTCTATGTCGGCGACAACCTGTCGATCATGAACCCCGTCCCCGAGTGGTGGGGCGAAGGCGACGAAAAGATCTTCGTCGACGGCGAGGCCTTCCCCTCTCACTTCGGCACGGGGACCGAGGACTACTACGGCTATGCCTGGTGCTGCCCGCTGAAGTTCGAGCATCCCTATCACGCCCAGCCGCGCGTCGACGGGCAGCTCGCCGGGAACAACTATGGGCACACGACGGTCTCGCGCGTGCGGGCGCTGGACGCGATCCCGTTCGCCAAGTCGCTGAAGTTTGACATGGAGGTGTGGCACTGGAAGGAGTGCGATGTCGCGTACGCGGCCACGTCGTACTTCTATGCCAAGCCCGGCGCGACGCACAATCGTCCGGCGATCCCCGAGGCGGCCCGCGCGATCGTGCCGCAGCCGCCGCCCCTTCCGCCGCCGTTCAAGATCGAGGGCGCGATCGAGTGCGAGGATTTGAAAGTGTTGAAGTCCGCGCCGGATGTGACGGTGGGGGGGCAGGGAATGGGCTCCTTCAAGCCGCGGACGTGGAGCGGCGAGGGGCACCTGTGGGTGCAGGGGCGCCGCGTCGGAGACTTCGTCGAGCTCAAAGTGCCTTGCGAAAAGGGGAAGCCTGTCAAGGTCGCGCTCCATGCCACCAAGAGCTGGGACTACGGCGTCGTCCGCTTCTCGATCGACGGCAAGCAGGCGGGAAAGGACATCGATCTCTTCAGCGGAGGGCAGGGCAAGGTCGAGCCCACCGGCGAGATCGACCTCGGGGTCGTCGAGCCCAAGGGCGATTTGTTCATCCTGCGAGCCGAGGTCGTGGGCGGCAACGAAAAGTCCATGGGGAGCAAGGCCTTCTTCGGCCTGGATTGCCTGGTGCTGACGCCCGCGAGGTGAATTGCACGCGGCGCTGCGTTCTCGCTCATGGCGAGACGTATCGCGGGGAGCGTGCGATGATCCGGCGAGGAGTGGGGGAGAGATGAAACGCGTGTCGTAAGCCGCTCTTCGCTTTGCGCATGAATCACGTCCGTTCCAACGCACGACTGAGCCGCGAGGTCATCGCGGGCTTTGTCGCGCTCGCGCTGGTCCTCATCGGCGGCGCGATCTTCAACGCCGACGGCCTGTTCTTTCAGGCCCAAACCCATCTCGACGCGCTGGGCCAGAACGCCCCCTACGGCATCCTCGCCTGCGGCCTCACGCTCGTCATCATCACCGGCGGCATTGACCTGGCCGTCGGCTCCGTGGTCGCGCTCGCCGGCGTTGCCTTCGCACTCATCGCCCTCAAGCACGAATGGGCCGCGTGGATCGCCTGGATCGCCGCGCTCGCCGTCGGCACCGCCAGCGGCCTCACCGCCGGCTCGCTCATTGCCCACGCAAGGCTCCAGCCCTTCGTCGCCACACTCGCCATCATGGCCTTCGCCCGCGGCCTGGCGAAGTGGTCGACCGACGGCGTGAAGATCCAGAAGTTCCCGTACCCGCCCATCCTCGAAGCACTCAACTACCAGCTTCACGTCGGCGGCGTCGACATTCCGATCTCCATCGCGTTCTTCGTCGTCACCGCAGCCGCCACGCTCATCATCCTGCGCACCACCACGCTCGGAGTCTGGCTCTACTCCATCGGCGACAACGAACAGGCCGCCCGATACGCGGGCGTCCCCGTCAAGCGCGTGAAGATCATCGCGTACACACTCTGCGGCGTGCTCGCGGGCCTCGCGGGCGTTCTCTTCTGTGCGCTCGAAAGGCAGGGCAACCCCGACGCGGGCGTGGGCTACGAACTCACCGCCATCGCCATGGTCGTGATTGGGGGTACGTCGCTCTCCGGCGGGCGCGGCGGCGCGCTCCTCACCGTCCTCGGCACTCTCGTCATCGCCTACCTCCGCAAGATCCTCGACATCAACGGCGTGGGCACCGCCGAGCAGTACATGATTACGGGAGTCATCATCGTCCTCGCCGTGCTGGCCCAGGGCTTCAAGCGGCGCGGGTGATTCCACTACGCGGATTCGTGTACAATTCCGCCAAGCACCCACTCTCGAGGCCATCTCATGCATACCCGCCGATTCGTTCTCGCCGCCCTCGTCACGGCCCCTTTCGCGCTCGCCGCTTTCGCCGGCGAAGCACAGCAGCCCGCGGCCAAAGCCATCACGATCGGCTACAGCCAGTGCAACCGCGGCGAGCCGTGGCGTGAGCAGATGGACAAGGACATCAAGGCCAATGCCGCCAAGCACTCCGAGATCAAGCTGATCGCCAAGGACGCCCAGAACGAGGCGCTCCGCCAGATCGGGCACGTCCGCGAGTTCGTCTCGCAGAAGGTCGACGTCCTCATCATCTCGCCCAAGGACACGAGCCTGACGCCCGCCATCGCCGACGCTTTCAAGGCCGGCATCCCCGTCATCATCCTCGATCGAAAGGTCGAGGGCGATCAATACACCTGCTTCATCGGCGCCGACAACCGCGTCATCGGCGAACAGGTCGGCAAATGGATCGTGCAGACGCTCGGCGGCAATGACAAGGCCGAGGGCGGCGTCGTTGAACTACAAGGACTCTCCTCGACCATCGCCGCCAAGGACCGCTCCGAGCCGTTCCGCGAGGCGATCAAGGACACCAAGCTGAAGATCGTGTACGACGCGGACATGGAGTGGCTGAGCGACAAGGCCCGCGAGAAGATGCAGGCGGCGCTCGCCCGCAACGCCAAGAAGGGCTCGATCAAGGTTGTCTACGGCGCCAACGATCCCGCCGCGATCGCGGCCTACAACGCCGCCAAGGACGCCGGGCGCGAGAAGGAAATGATCTTCATTGGCGTCGACGCGCTCCCGCACGAGGGCGTGCAGGCCGTCAAGTCCGGCATGCTCGCCGCGACGTTCGAGTATCCCAACGGAGCGGCCGAGGCGATCGACGCGGCCATCAAGCTCAGCAAGGGCGAGAAGGTCGAAAAGACCATCACGCTCGGCACGCGCCTGTTTACGAAAGACAACGTGGAAAAGGGCGGCGAGGCGATCCCGGCGAAGTGAGGCGTGCCGAGGCGAGTCGATTCGCGGGAGTTGCCCGTGCGGAGTCTGTGCGGTACGATCGCACAGCAATGGCCAAATCGATATCCAAGCGAGTTCCGAGAGCGCCCTCAGCATCCAAGTCGCTGAACCGCAGCCTCCAAGCCGCCAGGGCGACCAAGCAGGACGAGTTCTACACCCAACTCCCGGACATCGAGAAGGAACTCAAGCACTACACGAAGCACTTTGAGGGCAAGACTGTCCTGTGCAACTGCGATGACCCGAAGGTGAGCAACTTCTTCCGCTATTTCTCGAACAAGTTCCACGACCTGAAGCTCAAGCGGCTCATCACCACCTGCTACCGAAACGCCGACCCCGACCTGTTCAGCCAGAACGAAAGCGGGCGGGGCCTGCGGCTGATCTATAGCGGCGAGTTGACGCCGGGCGGCCGCGCCCCGGGGTTCACCAAGCAGGACAAAACGAGCCGCGCCGGCTGCGGCTCCTCCGGCCGGCGGGGGGGCCACGCTCTCCCAAAGGGGGGGGCCGCCGTTGCCACCAACCCGCCGTTCTCGCTGTTCCGGGAGTATGTCGGGCAGCTGGTGGAGCACAAGAAGAAGTTCATCATCATCGGAAATCACAACGCAATCACGTACAGGGAGATCTTTACCCTGATACGGGACAACAGGATTTGGCTAGGGTACACGCACCCCGTCGCGTTTGTCGTGCCAGACCACTACGAAATGCGCGGCGTGAGAAGCTGGCGAGATGAACACGGAACCAATTGGCGGAGCTTGGGCAACGCTTGCTGGTTCACAAATCTCGACATCGCAAAGCGGCATGAAGAGCTGACGTTGTACCGGAGCATCTACGAAAAGCCCTACCCGAAGTTTGACAACTACGAGGCGATCGAAGTCTCAACCTATAAGGACATTCCGCGCGACTGTGACGGCGTCATGGGCGTACCCGTCACGTTTCTCGAGCACTACAACCCGGACCAGTTCAAGATCGTCGGCTTGATCGCTGGCAACATCAAGGGGCTTGCTGGTATTCCGTCGGCGAGCGGAAAGGACGGGCCGTACATCGGCGGCAAGCTTCGTTACGGGCGCATCCTGATTCAAAGGACGACATGAAGATCGAACTCCACAAGATCACCGTCGAAAAACTCTGCGCCGGGTTCGTTGACAACGCCGAAGAAGGCGTCCGCGCCTACGGCGGCAAGCTCGACGTCCGCCCGCCCTACCAGCGCGAGTTTATATACAAGGACAAGCAGCGCAACGCCGTCATCGACACCGTCCACAAGAACTTCCCATTGAACGTCATGTACTGGTCCGTCCGTGACGACGGGAACTACGAGATCATCGACGGCCAGCAGCGCACCCTCTCCCTCTGCCAGTACGTTGCAGGGGAGTACTCGCTCGCGAACCTGTACTTCAACAACCTTGCCGACGACGAGCGGCGCAGTATTCTCGACTACGAGTGCATGATCTACTTCTGCTCCGGCACCGACTCCGAGCGGCTGGAGTGGTTCCGCACCATCAACATCGCGGGTGTGAAGCTGAGTGAACAGGAACTCCGCAACGCCGTCTACGCCGGGCCGTGGACCAACGAGGCCAAGAAGTACTTCAGCAAGCGCGGCTGCCCCGCGTACCAGATCGCCAGCGAATACCTCTCCGGTGAGATGATTCGGCAGGAGTACCTGGAGACGGCCATCGAGTGGCACGCAGAGGTCGAGGGGATCAAGGGCGCGGACGCCGTCGAGGAGTACATGGGCCGGCACCAGCACGACCCGAGCGCGATCGCGCTGTGGAACCACTTCCGCAGCGTCATCGACTGGACCAAGGCGACGTTTCCCGCATACCGCAAGGAGATGAAGGGTGTGGCGTGGGGACCGTTGTACAACGCGTTCAAGGATAAGAAGTTGGACGCGAAGAAACTGGACAAAGAAATCGCCCGCCTGATGGAGGATGAGGACGTCACCAGCAAGCCGGGGATCTACCCGTTCGTTTTGGACGGCGACGAGTCGCATCTCAATATTCGCGCATTCACACCGAACATGAAGCGCGAGGCGTACGAGCGGCAGAAGGGCATCTGTCCAAGATGCACCGGCCCGAACAAGAAAAAGAAGTGGGAGCTGGATGAAATGGAGGCCGACCACATCAAGCCTTGGTCCGAGGGCGGGAAGACTGACGCGAAGAACTGCCAGATGCTGTGCAAGCACGACAATCGTGTGAAATCGAACGTGTAAGGACCTCGGCGCGGGCTGAGCAAGGTCGGTATCTTGTCCCCATGATCCCCCGTCTTGGCCTTGCGATCACCCGAGTCTTTCGCGCCATCGTGCCCGACCCGTTCGTGCTCGCCGTCGGGCTCACGATCCTGACCTTTGTCCTGGCGCTGGCGTTCGGCACCTGGGGCGACAAATCGCTCGCCGAGCGGGCTCTGGCCCTCCTCGATTCCTGGCGCGCGAGTTCCGGCCTCTGGAAACTGCTTGATTTTGCGATGAAGATGTGCCTTGTGCTTGTCACCGGGCACGCTCTGGCCGACGCCCCGATCGTCAAGCGCGCACTGGCGCGCATGGCCTCGCTCCCGCGTTCCGGCGCATCCGCCGTCGCCATGGTCGGCTTCTTGGCCTGCTCCGCCGCCGTCGTCAACTGGGGACTGGGCCTCATCGTCGGCGCGATCCTCGCCCGCGAGGTCGGCCGCGCCTTCCGCGAGCGCGGCCAGTCGCTGCATTACCCGCTCGTCGTCGCGGCGGGCTACACCGGCCTCATGGTCTGGCACGGCGGGCTTTCCGGCTCCGCGCCGCTCTCGATGACCTCCAAGCTCGAGGCCGCCAAGGTCCTGCCCGCCAGCGCGATGGCCTCTCTGGGCGATGTTCCCGTGCCGCTCGATCAGTCGATGTTCGCACCGTTCAACCTCGTCATCACGCTCGGGCTCTTGGCGCTGGTGCCGCTCGTGCTGGCGCTCCTTTCCCCGCGCGAGGCGGCGCTGTGCGTCGCGCCGCCCGAGGCGATCACGCGCGATCACGGCGCGAGCGAATCCGGGATCAGCGAAGCGCGTGCAGGGGAACACACGGGCGAATCGCGCGAAGAGATCACGATGCCCGATCGCCTCGAACGCTCCGCCGTCGTGATGCTGGCGCTGGCCATCCCGCTGACGCTGGTCGTGTGGCGTTTCATCCAGACCAGGTCGCTGATGGAGTTCGGGCTCAACGAGTTCTGTGCCCTCATGCTCGCGCTCGGCCTGATCCTGCACGGCTCGCTGAAGTCCTATGCCGCCAGCGCCGAAGACGCCGCTCGCGGGTGCGCCGGCATCATCCTCCAGTTCCCGCTCTATGCCGGGATCATGGCGATGATGGAGGCCTCGGGGCTGATCGCCACGATCGCCAACATCATCGCCAGCGCCGGCGGCCAGAGTTTTACGCCCCTGCTGACGTTCTATTCCGCGGCCGTCATCAACCTCTTCGTGCCCTCTGGCGGCGGGCAGTGGGCGGTGCAAGGACCGATCGCGCTGCAGACCGGGCTCACGACCGGCGTGCCGCTCGGCAAGATGGTGATGGCCGTCGCGTACGGCGATCAGCTCACCAACATGCTCCAGCCGTTCTGGGCCCTGCCGCTCCTGGCGATTACGCGGGCCCGAGCCCGCGACATCGTCGGATACTGCGCGGTGGCAATGCTCGCGGGCGGCGTGTGGATTTCGATCTGGATGTGCGTGATGTGATCGAGTGTGTCGGAAATGCCAATGAAAAACCGGAGCCCAGGGGGCTCCGGCTTGTGATTCACGAGTGAATCAGATCAGATTGAGCGGGCTGATTTACCAGCCGCCGCGGCCACGGCCACCGCCGCCGCCACCACCGCCGCCGAATCCGCCGCGGCTGCCGCCGCCGCCGAACCCACCGCGGCCACCGCCGCCGCCTTCGCGGGGCTTGGCCTCATTGACGGTGAGGTCGCGACCGTCGACGTTCTTGCCGCCGAGCGCCGCCATGGCGGCCCGGGCGTGGTCGTCGTTGCTGAACTCAACGAAGCCGAAGCCGCGCGGGCGGCCGGTCTCGCGGTCCATGACGAGCGACGCGGAGGTCACCTCGCCGTGGGCGGCGAAGAGCTCGCGGAGCTGGGCCTCGGTGGTGCTGAATGAGAGATTGCCAACGTAAAGCTTCATAGCTTTCGATCCTTGCCCGAGTGAACTGAACTTGATTTTCCGGTGCTTGGGCTCGGGCAGAGAAAGCGTCGGGAGACCTGGAGACTCGACCGACGTGGCCGGGCCAGAACAGAAATCACGAGCAAGTATAGGCGATTCCGACGGGCCGCACGAGGCAAATCCGGGCTGTTGCGCGAGATTGATGGGATTCATCGGGCGTCCGCGACCGACTCGGAGCGATGGTCTGGGATCAAGGTGCGCGTTGTGACCATGATTTCATGGCAATTTCGCGTAGCGACGTCCTTGCGCCCGGTGCGTCGATTCTTGCGCGTTGCTATTCATGCCCGTGAAGTGCGGATTGCGATTTTGATCGGGGTGATTGGGGGTTCCGAGGGGACGAACACTCAGCGACAGGCGTCATCGAAAATTCTTACTCGTTCTGTACTAGCACAAGACTCGTGCTGAATCCAAACGCGCGATCCTGCCATTCAGGCACGTTCTTTGGCAGCGACGGAATGCCACGGAACTCGCCCACTTCGTAGATCACCAACCGCCGCTCGGTGCCGACAAAGTCCCTTTCAAGCTCGGCCGCATCCTCTGCGGAGAACTCGGTGGCCTGCTTTCCATGGGCTCGCTGAGTGTGGTCGGATTGATTCAAGGGCAGGCCGGCGACTCCCGGCGCATTTGAGTACCGGAACAACTGTGGTTCGACCAGCGTGCGACCTTCCACCTCGATTACGCGGAGGAGATACCGCGCCGTCTCGGCCTTGCTCCGAAGCGAATCGCCGGAGACCACCACCGCGAGAATCGGCACGCACCTCCCCAGCGGAACGCCCAATCGCCCGATGACGTCCGTGCGCTGCAACTCTGCGACCGTCATGCTTTTCCGGTCCGGAGGCGTGGTGCTAGGCTGCGTCGAAGGTGTGGCACCGAGGCCGGCGAGAACTGAACCAAGCGGCGCGCACGCGGGCCTCTCAATCAAAGCCCCAAAAACAGCAATCCCCGTTATCCTTCCCCCGCCACCCGCCTCCGCAGCGACTCAACGCTCTGTTTCCACGCCGCGGCGTTTCCGTCGCCTTCTTCCCACAGCTGGCGCAGCTCCGAGTGCTTGCCCAGCACCGCATCGATCGCCTCGAGCGCCAGCGCCACGATCGAGTCGTCCGGCACCAGCGGGTGCGCGCGAACCCACTCGTCCACGCTCTCCGTGTACGAATTGCGAGCGCCAAATCGCCCGTGCAGCCGCGCGATCACCTCGCACGCAGCCAGTGCCGCGCTCGCCACGTCCGCGTTGAGATAATCCTCGCTCTCGTCGATCGCGGTCTGGAGCGCCGACGTCACCAGCGAAAGGTCCTCATAGTCTTCCAGCGATGCCGCCCAATCGCACGCGGTGTCGTTGTCGAATGTGTCGACTCCCCAAGCTCCCATTGGTCCTCCGATCTTCAACGCCGCTCCGCCTGATGCCCACGCGACCAGCGGCGCGCTCCGAGCTTCCCACGACTCGGTTCTACATACAAGACACCGTAGTCCGCAATGGCGAATGTGATCCGCCGCTATCGTGCGGTTTCGAGAATTGCACCATGCACACGCTCGCCCGCACCATCGAAATCCTCGAACGCACGCCCGGGGTACTCCGCTCGCTCCTCCTCGGCGTCTCTGACTTCTGGACCCGTGGCAACTACGGCGATGGCACATGGTCAGCGGCGCAAGTGGTGGGGCACCTGATCGTCGGCGAGCGTGACGACTGGCTCCCGCGACTCCGCCGCATACTCCAGCATGGCGAGCGAGTCCCCTTCGACCCATTCCCTCACGACGCGACCGTCGACTCGAGCGACACGCCAATCGCGTCGCTCTTGGGCGAGTTCGAAACTCTTCGGCACGAAAACCTCCGCGAACTCCGGGCGCTCAATCTTTCGCCCGCCGATCTGGAGCGGACCGGCTCCCACCCTGCGTTCGGCCGCGTCACCGCCGCACAATTGCTGGCGACCTGGTGCGTTCATGACCTGCACCACCTGCGTCAGATTTCGCTCGCGATGGCTTGGCAGTATCGCGACGCCGTCGGGCCGTGGCACGAGTATCTGAACACCCTGAAGCGATGAATATTCACGTTGGGTGATCGCGAGGCGCTTTCCCGAGCGACGCCTGCGTCATCGAATTGTGCGACGCTCGCTCAAACCTTCCGCCCCGCGACGAGATACGTGATATGCGCGTTGCCGCAGTGATACGTGCCGGCCTCGATCGCCGCGATCTCGACCCCCACCTGCGGCCCAGCCTGCGTCCAGAGCGTCTCAAACTCGTCCGGCCCGCCGCCGCCCGCCAGAAAATACTGGCGCGTCGTCGCCTTGTCCCACACCCAGTGCTCCCGCGCGTGCCAGTCCTTCCACTGGCGTGCTTCCGCGCGCTGATGCGCCCGGTCATACGGCGGGAACATCGGCGTCGCGCGATCCGACATGTACACGCGAAGATCACGCAGACCAAGCTCCGCCATCATCCCCGGCACCAGGTCGCCGACCGAGTTGAAACCGAGCCCGAGTGTGCGCTTGCCGCGCTGGCACACCAGGTGAAAGCGATGCGTCGCCGCGACGACTTCCGTGGGGAACGTGTCGGTCACGCTGCTGAACACGCCCATGCTCGCCATATTGCAGGGCTCGACCGCGAGCACCATCCCGCCCGGCCTGGTTACACGCATCATTTCCCGGATCGCGCCTTTCGGATCGCCGACGTGAATCAGCACGGTCTGGCAGGTCGTCAAGTCAAACGTGTTGTCCGGGAACGGCAGCGACATCGCATCGCCACGTGCGAATTCGAAGCGATCGCTCAGCCCCGCATCGTTCATCCGCTGCGTTGCCTTGCGCACCCACTCTTCTTCGCGATCAACGCCGTTGAACCGCGTTGCTCTTGGGAGCACGCCCGCCAGCGCAAACGTCCAGTGACCCACGCCGCAGCCGACGTCGAGCACGCTCGAAACGCCCGCGAAGTCAAGGCGTTCGGCCATCAGATGCAGGAAATCGGCGTTCCACCAGTAGTCGCGCATCTCATTGAAAAACTCCGCGGAATGCGCCCGCGGCTGGCCCGCCTTGCTGTCGTTCGTCGCCTCGCTCATGCCCCGAGCGTACCACGGCTTCTGCATCGTCGTTGCGGATAACCATGCAAACACGAAATGGCCGCCGTGACGCTCGGGCAGCCTCAAACGTCATGCATCCCGGCTGCCGAAGAGGTCACGCAGAAACGCCGCTCACGTCGCACACGACGATTCGATAGCCAAGATCCAGCGCATCCGGCGTCAGAAGCTCGCGATTCCGATCGGCCCAACGACCGGTCTCAAGATCATCGCGGAGCATCGCCAGGCCTGGCGCGGCGTCGAACCTGGCAAAGCTCGACATCGCGCCGCGCACGCCCGCGTCGAGATAGCTCTCCGGTCTTCGCCAGTACGCGCAAAGGAACCCGTCGACGCAATCATGAGGAACCGGAACCGGCGTGATCAGCGATGGGCCCGCGATCCGGCCCAACATCGCGAGCAGCACTTCGCTCGTCGGGAAAATCGTCCGATCGTGCGCCGCAATCTCCGGAAAATAGTCGCGTGTCAGCCAGAACGGCGGGCTGTCCGGCACCCACGTGAGCAGCACGATCCGCGTGGTTGCGACCCGGGCCATCTCGCGCAGGCCGCGCTCAAGATCCGCCCAGTGGTGAGCGCACAGAATCGCCATCGCCGCATCGACCGATTTGCTTCCGAGCGGAATCGACTCCGCCGATCCACGCACGCACGGCGCGGCGCCGGGGGGACGCTGACGGATCATGACCTCCGAAGGCTCAACCGCAAGCACCGTCCCCTCCGGCTCATACGAGCCCGCTCCCGCGCCGACGTTGACGATGTTGGCGGCGTCGCCGAGCGCCGCCCGAATCGCCGACGCGATTCTTGGATCAGGCCTCCGGCGTGCCGAATAGCCGCGTCCGATGCTGTCGTACAGGGCCATGCGAGTGTCCTTGGCTGACGCAACCGACGATGATGACCAGCACGGGAACTTCAAGTGAGCATCCGCTCATTGGATGGCGGCGAGCCGCGCCGAACGGATCACCTCCGAGATGGACTTGTCGCCGGGCCAATGCTCGCCGGTGATCGCGCCACTACGCGGATTGCGCGAGCACCTTGTCCAACTGCTTGAACCCCTCCTCCATCCCCGGGCACGCCCCGGACGCGACCGCGCAGTCTCGCACTTCTTGCGAGACATACACCTGCGTGATCCGCATCGTTGTCACGCCGCCCTTCTCCGAGAATTCGTGCGTTTCCACCTGCGAGCCGATCGGCTCACCGGTGCCCAGCAGCATGACCTCGGTGTGCGTCATCCGCTCATGCAGCATCGCATCGGTGAACACCCCGTGAAGCGCCATCGATTGGCCGGCCTCTTCGCCCTTCCACACCAGTCTCAGCGCCCCGGCCACGCGAGGGTCGCACTCGCACACCGCCAACGTCCATCCCGGCGGCGGCAGCATCCAGCGACGCATCTTGTCCGGTGTGGTCATCGCATCCCACACGAGCCGCCGCGGCGCGTTGAACGTGCGTGTGAGGACGATGGTGGTGCCGGTGGGGGTCGTGACCTGCAGTCCCTGTTGGTTCATGGCGAAATCCTTGTGACGATCGATGGTGCGGCCGGAGACAAACCGCTCAGCGACGCCGAGCACGAGTTCGTTCCTCAGACTCCATCTCCTCAAGCAGCGTGTCCAGCGCTTCAAAGCGAGCCTCCCAGTGCCGCCGGAATTGCTCCGTCCACAGCACCGCCTCCTTGAGCGGAGCGGCCCGGAGGCGGCAGAGATGCTCACGCCCAGCGATGCGCCGACGCACGAGATTGGCCCGCTCCAGCACGCGCACGTGCTTGGTTGCGGCCGGAAACGTCATCTTGAGCGGCGAGGCGAGCTCGCTCAGGTTGCGTTCGCCGCCGTCCCCGGCGAGGGCAAGCCGCCGGATGATCGCACGCCGGGCGGGGTGAGCCAACGCGTGAAAAACTCGGTCGAGCCGGGAGGAATGAAAAGAAACCATGTGGTTTACTATACCAAGCAGTTGTCCGTGGTCAAGGGCATGCGCGCGACGGCGTGACGCCCGCGCTGCCCGACCCTGCGAACGGCACTTCGTCGTCTTCATTCGCATCGGACTCGCAACCACGCCAGCCCTCGGATCCCTGCCGACCACGCCGCGCCGGCCGGTGCGCTGTAAACACCCGCACCATGAAGAGCTCAGCCACCACCGTCGCGGCGTACCTGGAGTCTCTCCCGCCGGACCGACGCAACGCCATCGAATGCGTCCGTCGCGTGATCCTCGAGAACATCCGCCACCTCGCCTCCGAATCCAAGGGGAAGAGCGTCCTCGAAGAACGCATGCAGTACGGCGTGATCGCCTACTGCGTGCCGCACCACATCTGGCCGCACGGCCATCACACACGCCCCGAACTCCCGCTCATGTACATGGGCCTGTCGTCACAGAAGAACGACATGGTCGTCTACATGCTCTGCCTCTTCCGCAACGAGCCGATGCGAGCGCGGTTCGAAAAGGCGTGGAAGGCGACGGGCAAGAAACTCACCATGAACATCGCGGGAATGGCCTGCTGTCTGCGCTTCAAGAAGGTCGAAGACCTCGCGCTCGACGTGATCGCCCAGACGATCCGCAGCATGCCGGTGAAGTCCTACCTGAAGGACCACACCGCCATGCTGGCGGGCATGGGCAAGGGCCCAGATGGCAAGCCGCTCAAGCGAGGCAGCCTCGTCACGACAAAGGTGAAGGATGTGTCTCCAGCGACGCGCGAGCCGCTGAAGCAGCCGAAGGCGGCGAAACCCGGGGCGAAGCCAATGGCCGATCCCAAGTCAAGCGCCAAACAGACAACTCGAACGCCGCCCAAGAGAAAAGTCGCCGCGAAGCGCGGATAGCGGCGGCAGGTCCAAGAGGATCGTCGCTCGACATGGCGTGTGACGCTGAGCCCGTGTGGCGATTCAAGGTGACAGCACACCAATTGAACTCATCTTACAAGGCGCTATGGGGTGGGCGCATGGCGTCCGCTCATGGCGGACCGGATCCGGAACACTACGTACCCCAACACGCCCATGGCCACGACTGGAAGGATGACGCGTAGGCCAATGGGAGTACCGCTGACTTTGGCTCTGATTGGCTCGTTGATCCTTGTGTTGGGCTTGAAGTATGCACGGTTGTCCTTGAAATCGAGCATCATGTTGAACTTGCTGAGCACGTCAAGACACAGCGTGCCGCGGGGCGTCGCGGCATTCACGGCCGGGACGTCGGCTCCGTCTTCGCGAGCGGGGACGAGCATCGGAATGCCATGGAATGTGTGACCCGCGAGCGTGAACTCGGGTAGAAGCACGACGTCCATCGAGATCTTCCGCGGCCCGACGCCGGATGCCTGTGCTTTGCCGACGATGCTGTAGCCATGGAGCTTCGAAGCCGACATCGCGAGCGACTCATTGCCCATGAGTGCGCCCGTGCCACCGGTGTTGATGACCATTGAGACCGCGGTCTGATCGTCGCCAACGCCGAAGGCTGCTTCGACCGTGGGGAGAGTCCCGTCGAAACCCATGGGCAAACAGGCAAATGCGATAGCGTGCTCAGGCAGTGAGTCGTGGATCACCATCTCCATCCCGTCATAGTCAAGTTCGACGACCTTCCCGTCAAAGAGGTTGATGCCGATGATGCCGTCGCCCGAGTCGTGCTTCTTCTCGACATAGATTGCTGATTCGTGTTCCCAGAATAGACTCTCGATCGTGATCCGATTGTCGCTGGCGGTTCGGCGCTCGACAGTGCCGCCGGTCCCGGCGTTCAGCACGGTCCCATCGAACTTGGGCTCAACTCCCTTGTCGAGCGAAGATGGGTACAGGACCGTGGTTGCCGCGCCGGTGTCAAAGAGCAACCAGAGCGTGGACGAGTCGTTGATTCGCCCTTGAACGTGTGGCTTTCCACCCATGAGCCTGAAGGGGATCGTGACTGGCCCGGCTGGCGTTCCGGGCACCCGCCTTGCGGGGCGCTCTTTCATCCAGATCTGTGTACGGCACGAGTCCCGTCCATTGAGCAGAAACACAAAATCGATCTTCTCGCCCGGGCGGATGGCGAAGGACCTCGACTCGACATCCGTGATAAAAGTGATTGTGGCCGGATCATCACTACGTCGGGGGACATAGATGTCAAGCGGAACCGTGGGGCTGATCGTCCATTCCCCTTTGAACAGACGATCGCCCTCCCGCACATCAACAATCGGTGTGTTGGCACGCACCACTGGCAGATCTGGCTGGGCTCGAGCACCGACGGCGGCCCAGCACACGAGCAGCAATGCCGAATACAATCGAAGGTTTGGGAGCCCAAAGGCGTGACTGGTGGAATACAAGCGATCGATCTCCGTAGTCGCCGCGACCCGCTCGAACAAAGGCTGCGCACGATCACTGACAGCTCATCGGCTTGCTTTGGTAACTCGCCGCGCTGATTTCGCTCAAGGGAATCGACCAGGAAACGCCCGAAGGTCTTCGACTCGTGGGCGTTTCGTTCGGCAATCAGGGTGACAGGATTTGAACCTGCGGCCTTCTGGACCCAAACCAGACGCTCTACCAAGCTGAGCTACACCCTGGACTTTCAACTGTAGGAGTCCGCCACCGCCCGAGCGCCCGCCAACTCCCCGCCCGCCCGTGCCCGATCGCCGTCGCTCGCCTCCCGCCCATCCCCGCCGGTCCGCTCGCCCGGTATCCTGCACGCCGGTGTCGGCACGCGCCCGGCACGCGGGAGGTGCGGCGTGAGCGACATCCTGGTCTGCGGCATCAGCGTCGTCGACGCCATCGCACGACCCATCGACACCTTCCCCGCTCCGGGTGGCCTGCGCCTCTTTGAGTCGCTCCACTGGTCCACCGGCGGCTGCGCGGTCAACTGCTCGATCGCACTCTCGCGCCTCGGCCTCCCGCCCCGCCTCGTCACGCGTGTCGGCGCCGATTTCCTCGGTGATTTCGTGATCGCGGAGTTGACGCGCGCGGGCGTGGATACGTCGAGCGTCGTCCGCGACGCGGACAGGCCCACGTCGTTCTCGTTCGTCGCCGTGCCGGAGAGCGGCGAGCGATCGTTCATCCACACCAAGGGCGCGAGCGACACGATCTGCGAGCGCGACGTGCCCGAGGCGCTGCTCAGCGCCTCACGATTCGTCTTCGTCACCGGCGCGATGCTGATGAACGCGCTCGACGGCGAGCCGACCGCTCGCCTCCTCGCCCGCGCCAAAGCCGCGGGAGCGACGACCCTGCTCGACACGGTCTTCGTTGAAGGCCTTGATCGCGCGGAGTGGCGTCGACGCGTGGAGCCCGCGCTGCCCCGCGTCGATTGCTTCATTCCCTCCGAAGCCGAGTCCCGCGCGATCGCCGGAGCCGACGATCCCGGCGCGGCCGCCCGCGAATTCCAGCGGCTCGGCGCTCGTCGTGTCGTGATCAAGCTCGGCGCTCGCGGCGTGCTGTGCGTCGACGAGACCGGCGTGGAATCGCTCGTGCCCGCGATCAAAGTCGACCACGTCGTTGACGCGACGGGCGCGGGCGATTGCTGGAGCGCGGGGTTCATCGCCGCGTTGTCTCGCGGTCGATCATTCCATGAGGCGGCACGGATCGGCAACGCCGTCGCGTCTCTCAGTGTCCAGGCCGCGGGCGCGACGAAGGGCCTGGAAGACCCGGCTCTCCTCGCACGCGTATGGGACCTTCCGTAGCAAGGCGAGCACGCACCGGGATCACTCGCGATCATCCCCGCGGGTCGCGTCTTCCTTCTTCATGATGAAGAGGTAATTGAAGCCGCGCAGGAAGAAGTTGCCCTCCTCCGCCGCCTTGTGCCAATTGCCACGCTCCAGCTTCGCGTTGTGGCGCACGACCGCGATGATGTCGATGGGCGTGAAGTGATTGCGGAGCAGATCGAACAGCTCAAAGCCGATCGGCATGAAGCTCTGGCTCGCACGCTGGCCCGATCGCTTCTTGAATGAATCGCTGACGTAGAGCGCCATGTAGCGACGCGGGCGCAGCACGCGATCGATCTCCGCGATCACCTTCTCCATCGCGTCGTAGTACGCTCGACCGGCATCGTCGCCGCCCGCGTCAAGCTTGCCGATGCAGCGAGGATCATCCGAGTACTCAACGTGCGTCGAATAAGGCGGGTCAACGAACACGAAATCCGCTTTCGCGGCTTCGAGCGGGAGCTTCCGTGCATCAGCGCGGAAGATGTCCGGGCGCGAGGGCGAAAGGTCATAGCCGAGCGCCCGGCGTTCAAGGTCGCGCGCCACGTCGATCGTCGTGCCGCTCCCGCACATCGGATCGACGATCAGATCGCCCTCCCGCGTGTACCGTTGCAGCAACTGCCAGATCACCCACGACGGCGTCGCGCCCACGTATTCCTTGTCGCCCTGCATCGAGCCCGAGTCGCTCGTGTAATGCTGGCTCGGATACTCCCACAGCGTCGTGGTGAACACGCGGAGCGTCGGGCGCGATGGTCCGCGCGAAGAGCCGCGATCACGTCCACCGCGCGGATTCGTGCGATGCTCCCCGGCCTCCCCGCGTGACGCCGGGGCTTCATTCGCGCCGCGATCGTCGCCGTGATTACCGCCGCGAGCGGGCCGTGAAGCCCGGACGCGCCGCGATTCGTCGCCCCGCCCGTCGCGCGGACCGTCGCCGTCGCGTCCGCCGCCCTGTCGCCCCGATCGAGCCGTCACGTGTTGCTCCCCGAGATCGCCTTGGACAGCGCCGCGATCACCTGCTTCTTCGCCTCCGCCAGCGAGAGATTCATCCGCGCGCCGGCCGCACGCACGTGCCCGCCGCCGCCGAACTGCTTGGCGACCTTGTTCACGTCCGGCGCATCGGGCGTGTTCTTCGCGCGAAGGCTCAGCTTCGTGATCGGCCTGGAACTCGGTCCCACTTCCGACTCCGTGAACATCGCGACCACCCGCACCGTGCCGATGCACTGCGCGCTATCGGCGAATCCGCCCGCGTCGCCCGGCTCGCCGCCCGCGTCGGCCATGTCGGCACGTGTCAGCGACATCACCGCGATGCGATTCTCCGCGTGCAGTTCGAGCGATGACAGCGACCTGGCCAACAGCCGCACTCGCGCCGGGCGATCCTGCTGCTCGATCAATCGGTACATCTCGCTGTGGTTCGCGCCCGCCGCCAGCAGGTCCGCCGCGTGGCGCAGCACGGGCGGCGTGACGTTGCTGTGCTTGAACCAGCCCGTGTCCGTCGCGATCCCCACGAACAAGGGCTCCGCGACCTCGCGCGGAAGCTCCGCGATCGAGCTCAGCCCGAGGATCAGGCGGCACAGCTCCGCCGCCGGCTCCGCCACTGCTGCCGCGCTGGTCTCGATGTAGCGCCGCGCTGACGTGTCCGCATCTCCCTGCACATGATGATCGATCACCGCCACGCGATCGCGCCGCGGCTTCAGATACGTCGTCACGCCCTCGAGCTGCGACCATGAACCGGTGTCGAGAATCACGATCGCGTCGGGCTCGCTCTCCTGTCCGGGCGGCGGGACCGTCGAGCCATCCAGCACAAACGTCGGCGTATCGCCCGCCAGCGACGCGAACCACACGGGCATCGGCCCGCAATACCACGCCGCCGCCCCGCCCGGGCGAATCTTGTTGATCGCGCGGCACACCGCCACGGTCGATCCCACCGCGTCCCCGTCGGGCTTCAGATGCGTGAGCACCACCACCCGCCGCGCCCCGCGCAGCCACGCCGCGATCTCCGCCAGTGTCGCGTTCGTCGTCCAGGTCTCCGAGGCGTTCACCGGCATGCGAGTGGCTCCGTCGTGCTGAAAGTGGTAGCGGAAGCGAGCATCTCCGCCGCGCGATCACAATCGCGCCGCAGCTGCTCGGTCAATCGCTGAATGCTGTCGAACCGAACCTGGTCGCGGACAAACGCCACGACGTCGAGCGACAATCGCCAGCCGTACTCGGGCAGTCCGGCCGCGCCGATCAGGTGTGCCTCCACGCGCCGATCAATCCCCTGAAACGTCGGGCGCGTACCGATGTTGAGCGCTGCGGGGTGCGTGCGGCCATCCGGAAGCGTCGCGATCGCCGCGTACACGCCGTCCGCCGGCGGCATGACCTCCGAATCGAGATTCGCAGTCGGGAACCCGATCGTCCGTCCGCGCTGATCGCCCTTCACGACAACACCTTCGAGCCGGTGCGGCCTGCCCAGCACCAGCCCCGCGTCCGCGACGCGGGCGTTCGCGAGCAGCCACCTGGTCAGCGAACTCGACGCCGGCGCGATGAGCTGGTCGTGCAGACCGAGTGTCACCGCTGGCTCGACGTGCAGCGAATAGCCATTCGCCGCGCCGAGCGATCGCAAAAGACCGAGCGTTCCCGATCGCCCCTTGCCGAAATGAAAGTCGGGCCCCTCGATGATCCACGCCGGTTCGTGGCGAGCGACCAGGCCGCGGATGAACTCTTCCGCCGACATCGCGAGGATCGCGGGCGTGGGCTCGAGCTTCTCCACGACGTCCGCGCCCAAGCCCCGGAGCAACTCCTCGCGTCGTGCAAACGTCGTCAGCCTCGGCGGCGTTCGTTCCGGGCGCAGGATGGTCGCCGGGTGCGGGTCAAACGAGATTGCGACCACGCGTCCATCCGCGCCGGCAAGCTCGCGGGCGCGATGCAACAGAGCCGCGTGCCCGATGTGCACGCCGTCAAAGTTTCCGATGCTGAGGACCGTGCGAGGCATGAGGGGAAGATGGTAGGGGAGGAGGGCCGAGCTGGCCGCTTGTCCGACCAGTCGTCGCGGGGCGCGATGCCGTGCCGGTTCGCACTCCCATGCTGTGCAACGGCACACGCCAAGAGGCTCCGCGTCGCGCCCCCGCGCTCTTCCCCTCGCCGTTCCCGTGTTCTCCGCGGTGATTCAGCTTCGGGCTCGTTCGAAACGCTCAGTGATCAGCCGGCGGGATCGCCGCGGAGATGATCTCGGTTTCCTCGCGCGGCGAGAGCGTGATCGCCCCGCCGATCGTCTCCTGCTTCACCGCGACCAGGCTGCGGCGCACCAGATCGAGCACCGCCAGGAAAAGCCCGATCATCTCCGATCGCGTGCGGCCCTGGAAGACCTGCGTGAACTCGAGCGTGCGCGAGCCGTCCGCCGCCGCGGGCGTCGCGCGGATTCGTTCGAGGATGTCCTGCGCGTGCAGCTCGATCGGCGTGTCGTCGTAGGTCACCTGGTGATCGCCCAGGCGATCGAAGTTCACGCTCTCGACGATCTTCCGGAAGGCCTCGGCCAGGTCGACGAGCCCGACGTCGCCCAGGTCGACCTGGTCCATCGCCTCCATCGCCTCGCGCAGCCGCTCATCATCCACCGACGCGTTGCCCGCCGGGAATCGATTGGCCCAGTCGGTGTGGCGCTGCTCGAGCGCCGCCGCCGCGTCGCGGTACTGCTTGTAGGCCAGCAGCTGTCGCACCAGTTCGGCCCGCGGGTCGTCGGTCGGTCCGGCGTCCGCCGCGATCGACGCGGCACGTGCCGGCGCGGGCATCAGCATCCGCGACTTGATCTCCATGAGCGTCGCCGCCATCACGAGAAACTCGCCGGCCAGCTCGATGTCGATTCGCTCGATCCCTTTGAGGAACGAGAGATACTGCTCGGTGATCGACGCGACCGGGATGTCGGTGATGTCGACCTCGTCCTTGCGGATGAGGAATAGCAGAAGATCCAGGGGACCCTCGAAGGCGTCCAGATGTACGCGATAGTCGTCCATGACGCTCATTATGCGGCTCCGCCGTGTGCCGGGAGTTTAGCGTGTTTTCCCGCTCCGAGATGGCCGCGGCACACCGCGCGTCGAGATCGGCCTCTCCCACGCGGGCGGGGCAAATCGCCAGACCAGCCTAAACTACCGCATGGCGGAACGGACCATGCCCCACCAAGCCAACCCGCACGCAGGCTCGCACATGGGTCCTCAGGCTGGCCAAGCGCCTGGCGGGCGCCCGGACCTTCCGGGCGACCATGTCGTGGAACAGGAATTCGCCCGCGACACCATCCGAGAGCAGGCCCGGGCGGTTCTGGGGCTGGTTGAGCATGTGGGACCGTCGTTTCACAGGGCCGTCGACCTGATCTGTGCCGCCGCCAACGCCGGCGGGAGCGTGCTGGTCACGGGCCTTGGCAAGTCCGGGCTGGTGGGGGCCAAGATCGCGGCCACGATGTCAAGCGTTGGGATTCCCGCCCATGTCGTCCACCCGACCGAGGCCGCCCACGGCGATCTGGGTCGCTTCCGGGCCGCCGACGTCGTCATCGCGATTTCCTATTCGGGCGAGACTGACGAACTGGTCAATCTCGCCGCGATCCTGCGTCAGGACGGCCTGCCCATCATCTCGATCACCGGCGGCGGTGGGGCGGGCGATGATGGCTCGCCGCGTTCCAGCCTCGAACGTCTCGCGACCATCTTTCTTCGCCTCGGCGTCACCAGCGAGGCCACGACCGAGTTCCACGCGCCGACCTCGTCCACGACCGCGACGCTTGTGCTCGGCGATGCGCTCGCGCTGGCCGCGGCACGGCGTCGCGAGTTCACCCACGCCGACTTTGTCCGCCGACATCCCGGCGGCGCGCTGGGCAACGCCCTGCGCCCGGTGACCGATGTCCTGCGATTCGTCGTGGGCAAGAACCTGGCGACCGTGAGC
>OEIV010000333.1_pt1 | contig 27696 bp, 40 predicted proteins | sample 1539231 | NCBI WGS metagenome assembly OEIV01 (sample SAMN03794762, study PRJEB22550) | activated sludge metagenome | feature: wastewater treatment plant; material: activated sludge; isolation source: Wastewater treatment plant of a petroleum refinery complex | place: Argentina: Buenos Aires ... | reverse complement strand
GTGAAGGCGGCCGCACCGTCGGCGCCGGCGTCGTCGCCAAGATCACGGAATAAGGTAGGGTAAACCCATGCAACGCCAGAATATCCGTATCCGTCTCAAGGCGTATGACTTTCGGATTCTCGATACGTCGACGCGCGAGATCGTGAACACGGCCAAGCGCACGGGCGCGCAGGTGCGCGGCCCCGTGCCGCTGCCCACGCGGATCGAGAAGTTCACCGTGAACCGCTCGCCGCACGTGGACAAGAAGAGCCGCGAACAGTTCGAAATGCGGACTCACCGCCGCCTTCTGGACATTGTGGACCCGACCCCGCAGACGGTGGACGCGCTGATGAAGCTCGATCTGGCCGCCGGTGTTGATGTTGAAATCAAGCTCTAATTCTTTCAGAGCTTTCGAGGAGTGAAGCGATGCGTTCTGGTCTCATCGCAGTGAAGCTGGGAATGACACGGATCTACACGGAGGAGGGCGTTCAGGTGCCCGTCACCGTGTTGAAGGTGGACAATTGCCAGGTGGTTGCGCAGAAGACGGCGGAGAAGGACGGCTACACCGCCCTTCAGCTGGGGGTTGGCGTGCCGAAGGTGAAGCGCCTGACCAAGGCCGAGCGCGGCCACTTTGCCGCCGCCAAGGTCGAACCCAAGCGCAAGCTGCAGGAATTCCGGGTGTCTCCCGACAATACCATGCCGGTTGGCTCCGAGGTGACGGTTGATCACTTCGTTCCCGGCCAGTTCGTGGACGTGACCGGCACCTCCATGGGTAAAGGTTATGCCGGCGGCATGAAGCGCTGGAACTTCGGCGGTCTGCGCGCCACGCACGGCGTGTCCATCAGCCACCGTTCCATCGGTTCCACCGGTAACCGCCAGGACCCCGGCAAGGAGTTCAAGAACAAGAAGATGCCGGGTCATCTCGGTGTCGAAACGGTCACCACGCAGAACATCGTGGTGGTCAAGACTGACAAGGATCGCGGCCTCATTCTCGTCAAGGGTTCGGTGCCCGGCGTGAAGGGTGGTTGGGTTTCGGTGCGTGACGCGGTGAAGCGCAAGCTTCCCGAAGGTGCGCCGCGTCCGGGTGCCTTCAAGGCTCCGGCTGAAGCCGCCGCGCCGGTGAAGGAGTAAGCCCGTCATGAAAGCGGACATCAAAACCATTGACGCCGGCAAGGCGGGCAGCGTGGATCTGCCGGACCACATCTTCGGTCTGGAACCGCGCGCCGACATCATCCATCGCGTCATCCAGTGGCAGCTGAACAAGCGCCAGCAGGGCACGCATCAGGCCAAGAGCCGCGGCGAGATCAACCGCACCACCAAGAAGCTGGGCAACCAGAAGGGTGGCGGCGGGGCGCGTCACGGGTCGCGCAAGGCCGGCATTTTCGTCGGCGGCGGCAAGGCCTTCGGTCCCCGTTTCCGCAGTCACGAGACCGCGCTGAACAAGAAGGTGCGCGCGCTTGGCCTGCGCCATGCGCTGTCGGCCAAGGTGAAGGCTTCCGACCTGATCATTCTCGACAAGGCGGAGCTGGACAAGGCCAAGACCAAGGCGGTGAAGGAAGCCTTCGCCAAGCTTGGTCTGGTGAACGCCCTGATCATCGACGGTGCGGCGGTAAACGAAGGTTTCGCCAAGGCGGCGCGCGGCGTGCCGAACATTGACGTGCTGCCCATTCAGGGCATCAACGTTTACGACATCCTGCGCCGCAAGAGCCTGGTTCTGACCAAGGCGGCGGTGGAAGCTCTGGAGGCTCGCTTCAAATGAGCAAGGAACACTATTACGACATCATCAAAAGCCCGGCGGTGACCGAGAAGGGCACCATGGTTTCGGAGACGAATACCGTGGTGTTCAATGTCGCCGCCAGCGCCACCAAGCCGGAGATCAAGAAGGCCGTCGAAGGCCTGTTCGGGGTCAAGGTGAAGGCGGTGAACACGCTGGTGCGCAAGGGCAAGGTCAAGCGGTTCCGTGGCCGGCCGGCGCAGCTTTCCGACGTGAAGCGCGCCTATGTGACCCTGGAAGAGGGTCAGCGCCTCGATGTGACCACGGGCCTGTGAGGGATTGAGGTAAATCATGGCACTCAAGACATTCAACCCCACCAGCGCCGGGCGCCGCCACCTGATCCAGGTGGACCGTTCCGGCCTGTACAAGGGCAAGCCGGTCAAGTCGCTGGTTGAAGGCCAGAACAAGAACGGCGGCCGCGGCAACACCGGGCGCATCACCTCGCGGCGCAAGGGCGGCGGCCACAAGACGGCCTATCGCCTGATCGATTTCAAGCGCACCAAGATGGATATGACGGCGACGGTGGAGCGGCTGGAATATGATCCGAACCGCACCGGCTTCATCGCCCTCATCAAGTATGAGGACGGCACGCTGTCCTACATCCTGGCGCCGCAGCGTCTCGCCGCGGGCGACACGGTGGTTTCGGGCCAGAACGTGGACGTGAAGCCCGGCAATGCCATGCCCATGGGCAACATGCCGGTGGGCACCATCATCCACAACATCGAGACGAAGCCCGGCAAGGGCGGCGCTCTGGCGCGCTCGGCCGGCGGCTATGCCATGCTGGCGGGCCGCGATCAGGGCTATGTCATCATCAAGCTGAAGTCCGGCGAAACCCGCATGCTTCCGGCCGCCTGCATGGCGACGGTGGGGGCGGTGTCCAACCCTGACCACGTCAACGAGATCGTGGGCAAGGCGGGCCGCATGCGCTGGCTCGGCAAGCGCCCGGTGTCGCGCGGCATTGCCCGCAACCCGGTGGACCACCCGAACGGTGGCCGCACCAACGGCGGCAAGCACTGGGCGACCCCCTGGGGCAAGCCGACCAAGGGCAAGAAGACCCGGACCAACAAGTCCACCCAGAAATTCATCGTGCGCAGCCGCCACGATCGCAAGAAGTCGAGCTAAGAGGTAAACCGTGGCACGTTCGCTCTGGAAAGGCCCGTTCGTTGACGGGTATCTCTTGAAGAAGGCCGATGCGGCCCGCTCTGGCGGCCGCAACCAGGCTGTCAAGACGTGGAGCCGCCGCTCCACCATCCTGCCGCAGTTCGTGGGCCTGACCTTCCAGGTTCACAACGGCAACAAGTTCATCCCCGTGCTGGTATCGGAGGAAATGGTCGGTCACAAGCTCGGCGAGTTCGCGCCGACCCGGACCTTCAAGGGCCATTCGGTGTCAGACAAGAAGGCGACGAAGTAAGGTCATGAGCAAGCCCAAGACAAAACGCGCGCTTGGCGACAATGAGGCGAAGGCCGTCACCCGGTCGATCCGCATTTCGCCGCGCAAGCTGAATGAAGTGGCGGCCGAAATCCGCGGCATGAAGGTGTCCAAGGCGCTGGCGCAGCTGACGTTCTCGCGGCGCCGCATCGCCAAGGATGTCAAGAAGACGCTGGAATCGGCCATCGCCAACGCTGAAAACAACCACGACCTCGACATCAACAACCTGGTGGTGGCCGAGGCCTGGGTGGGCAAGAACCTGGTGATGAAGCGCTGGATGCCGGGCGCGCGCGGCCGTGTCGGCCGGATCGAGAAGTTCTTCAGTGAGCTGACGATCATTGTCCGGGAAGTGAAGGAGGCGGCCTGATGGGTCAGAAAGTCAATCCGATCGGTCTGCGTCTGGGCATCAACCGGACCTGGGACTCCCGCTGGTTCGCCAACAGCCGCGAATATGGCAAGCTCCTGCATGAGGATCGCGCCATCCGCGACTACCTCAAGAAGGAACTGAAGCAGGCCGGCGTGGCCAAGGTTCTGATCGAGCGCCCGCACAAGAAGTGCCGCGTCACCATCTATTCCGCCCGTCCGGGCGTGGTGATCGGCAAGAAGGGTGCGGACATCGAGAAGCTGCGCAAGAAGGTGGCCGAGATGACCTCGTCCGAGGTGCATCTGAACATCGTCGAGGTGCGCAAGCCCGAGATCGACGCCAACCTGGTGGCCGAGAACATCGCCCAGCAGCTGGAGCGCCGCGTGGCCTTCCGCCGCGCCATGAAGCGCGCCGTGCAGTCGGCCCAGCGCATGGGGGCCGAGGGCATCAAGATCACCTGTTCGGGCCGTCTCGGCGGGGCGGAAATCGCCCGTGTCGAATGGTATCGCGAAGGCCGTGTGCCGCTGCACACGCTGCGCGCCGACGTGGACTATGGCGTGGCCACGGCCCACACCGCCTATGGCACCAACGGCGTCAAGGTCTGGATCTTCAAGGGCGAGATCATGGAGCATGATCCCATGGCCCAGGACAAGCGCCAGAACGACACGTCCGACGCTGGCCGCCCGCCGCGCCGCGAGCGCGAAGCGGCGAACGCCTGAGAGTTGAGGTAGCAAAATGCTGCAACCGAAGAAGACAAAGTATCGCAAGGCCCACAAGGGCCGCATTCACGGCAAGTCGACGAGCTGCAACACGCTCGACTACGGCACCTTCGGCCTCAAGGCCATGGAGCCGGAGCGTCTGACCGCGCGTCAGATCGAAGCCGCCCGCCGGGCTCTCGCCCGTGGCATGAAGCGCGCCGGCCGCATCTGGATCCGCGTGTTCCCGGACGTTCCGGTGTCGAAGAAACCGGCCGAAGTCCGCATGGGTTCCGGCAAGGGTTCGACCGAATACTGGGCGGCCCGCGTCAAGCCGGGCCGGGTGATTTTCGAGGTCGACGGCGTGCCGCGCGATGTGGCGGAGGAGTCGCTGCGTCTGGCGGCGGCCAAGCTGCCCATCATCACGCGCTTCGTGGCGCGTCTGGGCGAATAAGGGGAGTCACGGCAATGAAGATGAAGGACGTGAAGGCCCTCAGCAAGGACCAGGTTCAGGACGAAATCCTGAAGCTCAAGAAGGAACAGTTCAACCTGCGTTTCCAGCGGGCGACTGGTCAGATCGATAACACCGCGCGCATCCGTCAGATCCGCCGCGACATCGCCCGTCTCAAGACGGCGCAGTCGCAGGCCGCGGCCGCCAAGTAGGAGAAGAAGAATGCCGAAACGCATCCTGCAGGGTGTCGTCGTCAGCGACAAGAATGACAAGACCATCGTGGTCAAGGTGGAACGCCGCCTGCGCCATCCGGTGCTGAAGAAGACGGTGCGTCTGTCGAAGAAGTATCACGCCCACGATGAGGCCAACACCGCCAAGACCGGCGATGTCGTCCGCATTCAGGAAACCCGGCCCTTGTCGAAGCAGAAGCGCTGGACGCTTCTGGACAAGGTGGCCGAGGGCCAGGGCTAAGGCCGTCGAGAGGAATGGGTGAACCATGATCCAGCAAGAAACCAATCTCGATGTGGCTGACAATTCCGGCGCGCGCCGGGTGCAGTGCATCAAGGTGCTTGGCGGTTCCAAGCGCCGCTACGCCGCCGTGGGCGACATCATCGTGGTGTCGGTCAAGGAAGCCATTCCGCGCGGCCGCGTGAAGAAGGGCTCGGTGATGAAGGCCATCGTGGTGCGGACCGCGAAGGACATCCGCCGTCCCGATGGTTCGGTGATCCGCTTCGACCGCAATGCGGCGGTGCTGATCAACGCGCAGGGCGAACCGGTGGGTACCCGTATCTTCGGGCCCGTGCCGCGTGAATTGCGCGCCAAGAACCAGATGAAGATCATTTCGCTGGCGCCGGAGGTGCTGTGATGGCGAAGCTGAAAATCAAGAAGGGCGACAAGGTTGTCGTCATCGCGGGCAAGGACAAGGGCAAGCAGGGCGAGGTGCTCAAGGTTTTCCCGGTCGAGAACCGCGCGATCGTGTCCGGTGTGAACGTGGCCAAGCGCCATACCCGCCAGACCGCGTCGAACGAGGGTGGCATCATCAACAAGGACATGCCCATCCATATTTCCAATCTGGCGCTGCGCGATCCCAAGACCGGCAAGCCGACGCGTGTGGGTTACAAGACGCTGGCTGACGGCAAGAAGGTGCGCGTTGCCAAGCGTTCGGGAGAAGTGATCAATGGCTGACGAAAAGAAAAAGGCCGACAAGCCGGCGAAGGACGCCGGCAAGCCGGACGCCAAGGCCGCCAAGGCTGCGCCGAAGAAGGCCGACGCGCCTGCGCCCAAGGGCAAAGCCAAGGAGAAACTGCCCGCGGGTTATGTGCCCCGCCTGCAGGAACATTACGCCAAGGTGGTGCGCGGCAAGCTGATCGAGAAGTTCGGCTATACCAATCCCATGCAGGTGCCGAAGATCACCAAGATCGTGCTCAACATGGGCGTGGGCGAGGCGACGCAGGATTCCAAGCTGGTGCAGGTGGCGGCTGACGAGTTGCAGAAGATCGCCGGCCAGAAGGTGGTGATCACCAAGAGCCGCAAGGCCATCGCCCAGTTCAAGATCCGCGAGAACCTGGCCATCGGTGCCAAGGTGACGCTGCGCAAGGCGCGCATGTATGAATTCCTGGACCGCCTGATCACCATCGCGCTGCCGCGCGTGCGTGACTTCCGCGGCCTGCCGGAGCGGAGTTTCGACGGCAATGGCAACTATGCCATGGGCATCAAGGAACACATCATTTTCCCGGAAATCGATTACGACAAGATCGACCGGGTGTGGGGCCTTGATGTGGTGATCTGCACCTCGGCGCGCAGCGACGAAGAAGCCCGCGCGCTCATCGAAGCCTTCAACTTCCCGTTCCGCCGCCCCGCCCGCAAGCAGGCCGCCTGAACGGAAACCGAGATCTGAGGAAGCCACATGGCAAAGACCAGTTCGATTGAGAAGAACGAAAAGCGCCGGAAAATGGCCAAGCAGTTTGCGAACCGCCGCAAAAAGCTGAAGGCTGTGATCCAGAACAAGCAGACGAGCATGGAGGACCGTTTCGCGGCCCAGCTCAAGCTCGCTGCCATGCCGCGCAATTCGGCGCCGACCCGCATTCGCAACCGCTGCGAGGTGACGGGCCGTCCGCGCGCCTACTACCGCAAACTGAAGATGTCGCGTCTGGCTCTGCGTGAGCTGGCCAACCTGGGTCTGATCCCGGGCATGGTCAAGTCGAGCTGGTAAGGAGACGAAGAGATGAGTGTGAACGACCCGATCGGTGATATGCTCACCCGCATCCGGAATGCCCAGGAAAGGGGCAAGTCCAAGGTGTCCTCGCCCGCCTCGCGTCTGCGCGAGCGCGTTCTGGAAGTGCTCCAGAACGAGGGCTTCATCCGCGGCTTCGCCACCACCAAGCTGGATGGCGGCAAGGCCGAACTGGAAATCGAGCTCAAGTATTTCGACGGCGCGCCGGTGATCAAGGAGATCCAGCGCGTGTCCAAGCCTGGCCGCCGGGTCTATGCCTCGGTGGATACGCTGCCAACCATTTACAATGGCCTTGGCATTTCCATTCTTTCGACGCCCAAGGGCGTCATGTCGGATGCAGAAGCACGCGCCCAGAATGTGGGCGGCGAAGTGCTCTGCACCGTGTTCTAAGGGACGGGTGCTATGTCTCGTATTGGCAAGAAAGCAGTTGTGGTTCCGGCGGGGGTTACCGCCACCATCACCGGTCAGACGGTGGCGGTGAAGGGAGCCAAGGGCGAGCTCAAGGTGGTGCTGCCGGAGACGGTCACCATCAAGCGCGGCGACGACGGCATCAAGGTTGATCCGATCAACAAGACCAAGCTGGCGCGTTCGGCCTGGGGCATGTCGCGCACCATGGTGGCCAACCTGATGAAGGGCGTCACCGAGGGCTATTCCAAGACGCTGGAAATCACCGGCGTGGGTTATCGCGCCGCGGTGCAGGGCAAGGTGTTGCAGCTCAACCTGGGCTACAGCCACGACGTCAACTATCCGATCCCCGAGGGCATCGAGATCAAGACGCCGAAGCCCACGGAAATCGTGATCAGCGGCATCGACAAGCAGCGCGTTGGCCAGGTGGCCGCCGAAATCCGCGACGTGCGCGGCCCCGAACCCTACAAGGGCAAGGGTGTGAAGTATGCTGGCGAATACATCTTCCGCAAGGAAGGCAAGAAGAAGTAACGGGTGAACCCATGGCAACCAAGATGACTCCTCTGGCCCGCCGCACGGCCCGCGTCCGCAAGGCGCTGGCAGCGCGTGGCAACCTCCGTCCGCGCCTTTCGGTGTTCCGCTCGTCGAAGAACATCTATGCCCAGATCATCGATGATGCGAAGGGCGTGACGCTGGCTTCGGCCTCGACCCAGGAAAAGGATTTCCGCGCGGGCAAGAAGACCGGTGCCGACACGGCCGCTGCTTCCGCCATCGGCAAGCTGGTGGCCGAACGCGCCATCAAGGCCGGGGTCAAGGACGTGGTCTTTGACCGTGGCGGTTACATTTATCATGGGCGCGTCAAGGCGCTCGCCGAAGCGGCCCGCGCAGGCGGCCTCAATTTCTAATCCGAAGGGCGGATAAACATGGCTAAGGAACGTGGCGAACGGGATCGGGACCGCAAGGACAACCGCGAAGAGCGGGACAGCGAGTTCCTCGACAAGCTCGTTCATATCAATCGCGTGGCGAAGGTGGTGAAGGGCGGCAAGCGCTTCGGCTTCGCGGCTCTCGTCGTCGTCGGCGACCAGAAGGGCCGGGTGGGCTTTGGCCATGGCAAGGCGCGCGAAGTGCCGGAAGCCGTGCGCAAGGCGACCGAAGGGGCCAAGCGCGCGCTGATCCGCGTGCCGCTGAAGGAAGGTCGCACGCTGCATCACGACATCGACGGCCGCTGGGGCGCGGGCAAGGTGACGCTGCGCACCGCCCCGCCGGGCACGGGCATCATCGCCGGTGGTCCGATGCGCGCCGTGTTTGAATCGGTCGGCATGCAGGACGTGGTGGCCAAGTCCAAGGGCTCGTCCAACCCCTACAACATGGTGCGCGCCACCTTTGACGCGCTCCAGAAGCAGGCCAGCCCGCGCTCGGTTGCGGCGCGCCGCGGCAAGAAGGTGTCCGAGGTTCTGCGCCGCCGCGAGGGTGGCGAGACGGTGGCTGAATAAGAGGATTGATCCCCATGTCGAAGCAGGGAAAGACCGTCACGGTCACGCAGATCGCCAGCCCGCAGCGCCGCCCGGCGGCACAGCGCGCCACGCTGGTGGGGCTTGGCCTCAACAAGATCAACCGCAAGAGCACCCTGCCGGATACGCCGGCGGTGCGCGGCATGATCGCCAAGGTTCAGCACCTCGTCCGCGTGGACGGGTAAGCAGGGAATTCAGACCATGAAGCTCAATCAGATCGCCGACAATGCGGGCGCCCGCAAGGCACGCAAGCGCGTGGGCCGCGGCATTGGCTCGGGCCTGGGCAAGACCGCCGGTCGCGGCGGCAAGGGCCAGACCGCGCGCAAGGGCGGCGCCAAGGCCGGGTTCGAAGGCGGCCAGATGCCCATCTATCGCCGCCTGCCGAAGCGCGGCTTCAACAAGCCGAATGCGGTGAGCTATAACGAGGTCAACCTGGGCCAGTTGCAGCGCGCCATCGACGCCAAGAAGCTGGCGGCGGGTGCGGTGACCGAGGCCGACCTGGTCAAGGCCGGGATTATCACCAGGGTCATGGGCGGGGTGCGCCTGCTGGCCAAGGGCGAGATCAAGAAGGCGTTGAACCTGGAAGTCTTCTACGCCACCAAGGCCGCCATCGCGGCAGTGGAAAAGGCGGGCGGCTCGGTGAAGGTGCTGCGTCCGGCGGAAGAGCCGAAGCAGGCTTGATTGCGCATGGCCTGATGCCCACATCTGGGGCTTCACGGTCAGGAATGGGGATGTCTCATGGCGTCAGCGGCTGAACAACTCGCAGCCAATCTGAACTTTGGCGCACTTGCCAAGTCGGAAGATCTGAAGAAGCGCATCTGGTTCACGCTGGGTGCGCTGATCATTTACCGGCTCGGCACCTACATTCCGATTCCCGGCATCGACGCCACGCAACTGGCGAAGTTTGCCGCGCAGAATTCTTCCGGCATTCTGGGCTGGGTGAACGGCCTGGCGGGCGGCGCCCTGGGCCGCATGGCCATCTTCGCCCTCAACATCATGCCCTACATCTCGGCGTCCATCATCATCCAGCTGATGACGTCGATCTCGCCGCAGCTTGAAGCCCTCAAGAAGGAGGGTGAATCAGGCCGCAAGAAGATCAATCAGTACACGCGCTATGGCACGGTGCTGCTGGCGGCCCTGCAAAGCTACGGCATCGCCATGGGCCTCATGGGGCAGGGCAATCTGGTTCTCGATCCGGGGCCGTTCTTTGTTCTGTCCTCGGTGATCACGCTGACCGGCGGCACGGTGTTCCTGATGTGGCTGGGTGAGCAGATCACCTCGCGCGGCATCGGCAACGGCATTTCTCTCATCATCTTCGCGGGCATCGTGGCCAACCTGCCATCCGGCCTTGCGGCTCTTCTGGAACTGGGCCGCACCGGCCAGATGTCGCCGCTCACCATTATCATGGTGGCGGTCATGGCCTTCGCGGTCATCGCCTTCATCATCCTGTTCGAGCGGGCCCAGCGCCGGCTGCTCATCCAGTATCCCAAGCGCCAGGTGGGCATGAAGGTCTATCAGGGCGAAAGCTCGCATCTGCCGCTGAAGCTCAATACCTCGGGCGTCATCCCGCCGATCTTCGCCTCGTCACTGCTGCTCTTGCCGCTGACGGTGGCGAACTTCACCGCGGGGCAGGGGCCGGACTGGCTCAACAGCATCACGGCGGCCCTTGGCCATGGCCGGCCGCTGTTCATGCTGTTCTATGCGGTGCTCATCATCTTCTTCGCCTTCTTCTACACCTCCATCATGTTCAACCCGAAGGAAACGGCGGAGAACCTGAAGAAATACGGCGGCTTCATCCTGGGCATCCGGCCCGGCGAGAAGACGGCGGAGTATATCGACTATGTGCTGACTCGCATCACGGTGATCGGCGCGCTCTATCTGACGGCGGTGTGTCTGCTGCCTGAACTTCTGGTCAACTACACCGGCGTGCCCTTCTATTTCGGCGGCACCTCGCTGTTGATCGTGGTCAGCGTGACGCTCGACACCGTGGCGCAGATCCAGGGTCATCTGCTGTCACAGCAATATGAAGGCCTCATCAAGAAGGCCAAGCTGCGCGGAGGAGGCAAGCGTTGAACATCATTCTGTTGGGTCCGCCGGGCGCGGGCAAGGGCACCCAGGCCAAAATTCTGGAAGACAAGCGCGGCATGAAGCAGCTCTCGACGGGCGACATGCTGCGCGCCGCCGTGGCGGCCGGCACGGAAACCGGCAAGAAGGCCAAGGCCATCATGGAGCGCGGCGATCTTGTGTCCGATGACGTGATCATCGGCATCGTGGCCGAGCGCATGGACCAGCCCGATGTGCAGAAGGGGGCGATCTTCGACGGCTTCCCGCGCACCACGGCCCAGGCCGAGGCGCTGGACAGGATGCTGGCGGGCCGCAAGCAGAAGCTTAACGGCGTGATCGAGATGCGGGTGGACGACGAGGCGCTGGTCCAGCGCATTGTCGGCCGCTTCACCTGCGCCAAGTGCGGGCAGGGTTATCATGATACATTCTCCCGCCCCAAGGCGGACGGGGTGTGCGACGTGTGCGGGGGGACCGAGTTTATCCGCCGCGCCGACGACAACGAGAAGACGGTGCGCGAGCGCCTGGCCGTCTACAACAGGCAGACTGCGCCCCTGGTGGCCTATTACCAGGACAAGGGCAACCTGCATGTGATCGACGGCATGGCTGACATCCATGATGTCACGGGGGCCATCGCGCAGGTTCTGGACCGCTTGTGAGGGGCTTTGCCGGCGCCATCAGGGGCCGGGCGGGGTGTTCCATAAGCGGTTGATAGGGCAAGATTTCCCAGCCCCGGGTCCGCAAGGTCTCCGGGGCTGGCGAGTTGGGCGGATTCTGGCGGGATCGGGTTGACGCAAGCCCGATTCACCTCTAAGGAGGGCGCCAATCTCGGCTTTGACTCAGGGCTGGCTTCGGCGGGGTATGTCTCCGTCTGAGCGCAGCCTTCGTGCCGTCAGGCAGGTGGACTGAGAGTGAACAACAAGCATCAGGGGCAAGCCCTTGAAAAGCTTAGGAGAAATTACGTGGCCCGTATAGCTGGCGTCAATATCCCGACCAACAAGCGCGTTGTCATCGCGCTGCGTTACATCCATGGCATCGGTCCGGTGAATGCCGTGACCATCGTGGACGAGCTCAAGATTCCCCATTCCAAGCGGGTGAACGAGCTTTCCGACGCCGAAGTTCTGGCGATCCGCGAAATCATCGACCGCGACTACGTGGTGGAGGGCGACCTGCGCCGCGAAGTGTCGATGAACATCAAGCGGCTCACCGACCTCGGCTGCTATCGCGGCACCCGTCATCGCAAGGGCCTGCCGGTGCGCGGCCAGCGCACCCACACCAACGCCCGCACCCGCAAGGGGCCGGCCAAGGCCATCGCCGGCAAGAAGAAGTAAGGGCTAGACCATCATGGCTAAGGAAACTGCGCGTCCGCGCCGTAAAGAACGCAAGAATATCTCCTCGGGCGTTGTGCATGTGAACTCCACGTTCAACAACACCCTCATCACCATCACCGACGTGCAGGGCAACACCATCGTCTGGTCGTCGGCGGGCAAGCTCGGCTTCAAGGGGTCGCGCAAGTCGACGCCCTATGCCGCCCAGGTGGCGGGTGAGCAGGCCGCCCGCGCCGCCATGGAACATGGCATGCGCACGGTGGAAGTCGAAGTCTGTGGTCCGGGTTCGGGCCGTGAGTCGGCGCTGCGCGCCTTGCAGGCTGTCGGGTTGCAGGTGACGTCGATCCGCGACGTGACGCCGATTCCGCACAACGGCTGCCGCCCGCCGAAGCGCCGCCGCGTCTGATCCGTGATCGAGCGGCGGGGCTCCCTGCCGCTCCAATATTTTAAACCGACTGTGGGGGGGCCGAGGCCGGCCTCCCGGGACAAACGGGAAAAAACCTATGCATGTGAACCAGAAGAACTGGCAGGAATTGATCCGGCCCAGCAAGCTCGACATTCAGTCGGGGCGTGACCGCCGCCGCTTCGCCACCGTGGTCGCCGAACCGCTGGAGCGCGGCTTCGGCACCACGCTGGGCAATGCGCTGCGCCGCATCCTGCTGTCGTCGCTGCAGGGGGCGGCCATTTCCTCCGTGCAGATCGACGGCGTGCTCCACGAGTTCTCGTCCATCGCCGGGGTGCGTGAGGACGTGACCGACATCATCCTCAACATCAAGGAAATCTCCATTGCCATGCAGGCGGACGGGCCGAAGCGCCTGACCCTGCGCAAGGAAGGCCCCGGCGTGGTCAAGGCCGGCGACATCCAGGCCACGGGCGACATCCAGATCCTCAACCCCGAGCACATCATCTGCACCCTCGACGAGGGCGCGGAAGTGCGCATGGAATTCACCGTCAACACCGGCAAGGGCTATGTCGCCTCCGAGCGCAACCGCCCGGAAGATGCGCCCATCGGCCTGATCCCGGTCGACTCCATCTATTCGCCGGTGCGCCGCGTGTCCTACAAGATCGAGAACACCCGCGAAGGCCAGATCCTCGACTATGACAAGCTGATCATGTCGGTGGAGACCAACGGCTCGGTGTCGCCTGAGGATGCGGTGGCCTATGCGGCGCGCATCCTGCAGGACCAGCTCTCGGTCTTCATCAACTTCGCCGAACCCACCAAGCAGGTGCTGGAAGAGGCGCGGCCCGAACTGGAGTTCAACGCGGCGCTGCTGAAGAAGGTGGACGAGCTGGAACTCTCCGTGCGCTCGGCCAACTGCCTGAAGAACGACAACATCGTTTACATCGGCGACCTGATCCAGAAGACCGAGGCGGAGATGCTGCGCACCCCGAACTTCGGCCGCAAGTCGCTCAACGAGATCAAGGAAGTTCTCGCCCAGATGGGCCTGCACCTCGGCATGGAAGTGCCGAACTGGCCGCCGGAGAACATCGAGGATCTCGCCAAGAAGTTCGAAACCCATTACTGAAGTCCGGCCGTCCCCGGGGCGGCCCGTTGAAGGAGAAGTGTCATGCGTCATGGTTTCAGGGGCCGCCGGTTCAACCGCACGGCAGAGCACCGCACCGCGATGTTCGCCAACATGTCGGCCGCTCTCATCAAGCATGAGCAGATCGTGACGACCCTGCCCAAGGCCAAGGACCTGCGTCCGGTGATCGAGAAGCTGATCACGCTGGCCAAGAAGGGCGGGCTTGCGGCGCGCCGCCAGGCGCTGGCCGAGGTGCGTGACGAGACCCAGGTGAAGAAGCTCTTCGACGTGCTGGCGGTGCGCATGAAGGACCGCAAGGGCGGCTATGCCCGGATCATGAAGGCGGGCTTCCGCTATGGCGACAATGCGCCGCTGGCGGTGATTGAATTCGTCGACCGCGACCCCGCTGAAAAGGGCAAGGACTCCGGCCCCGTCCAGAAGAAGGACGGCGAGGAAGCCCAGGCGGCCTGAGCGCGCCACACCGAATGAACAAGGGCGGGTCGAAGGACCCGCCCTTTCTGTTTGGAGAACTGCTGCAACGGCGGATCAGACGTGATTGACCCGCCGCCACAGTGCCGATCGCCCGGCAGCGCATGCCGGGAGCCCAAAGCATTCAGAGGGTGAACACTTCGTCCACCGTCAGCACATCGTGCAGGCCGTAGCCGTTGAAACGGGTGCGGGTGGAGACGCCATAGGCGCCCAGGGTGCCGAACTCGATGAAGTCGCCGTCGCGCAGGTCAGCCACCAGATCGAGGCGCGCCGGCAAGACATCGAGGGGATCACAGGTGGGGCCGAAGACCTTGTAGCTCTTGGTCGGCCCGGTGACGACCAGGCCATCGCGGATGACGCGGAAGGGCGGTGCCAGTTCCGGCACCTGCATCAGCTCCATCAGCCCGCCATAGACGCCATCATTGATGAAGATGTCGTCGCCGTCGGTGCAGACCAGCTTGACCCGGGTGAGAAGCGACATGCATTCCGCCACCAGCCCGCGGCCCGGCTCGCATTCCAGCAGGGGCAGGGCGCTGCCGAAGAACTTCTGCACCGCCGAGGTGATGATGCGGAAATAGACGGTGGGTTCCGGCGCGGTGGAGAAGAGATAATTGGCCGGGAAGCCACCGCCGACATTGAGCTTGGGAATGGTCATGTCGGCGAGCCTGGTGATGCGGGCCGCCGCCTCGATGTGGCGGACATAGACCTGGGGATCCTTGGTCTGAGAACCCGGATGGAAGGTGAGGAGGGCGAGATAACCCAGCGCCTTGACCCTCTTCAGCAGTTCGGCGGCGACATGCTCCGGCGCGCCGAACTTGGTGGAGAAGTCATGAGCCGATGACGAGGAGCGGTCGCGCGGCAGGACAAAGCGGATGGCGATTTCCACCGTGCTGTCGCCCTGCACGACGGCGTGGATCTTCTCCACTTCCTCGATGCAGTCGGCGGCGAAGCGGCGGCAGGCGAAGTCATGATAGGCACGCTCGATCTCACGGCGCGACTTCACCGGGTTATGGTAGTGGAAGCGGGCCTGGGCCGCGTTGTCGCGCACCAGTTCCATCTCCTGCACCGAGGCGACGTCCCAGGCCTCGATGCCCGCCTCGGCCAGGGTGTGGATGACCTGGGGCGTGGGGTTGGACTTGACGGCATAGGTGACGAGGCCGGGAAAGCGGCTGAGGAAGACATGGGCTTCGGCCTTGAGCGCGGCGGGCGAGAAGCAGAACAGCGGATCATCCGGCGTGAGCGCCGCAGCGACGGCGGCAGCGTCGGCGAATTTTGCCGGAAAGGCCAGAGTCTCGGCGGCGTGGCGGGGCATGGGCGAATTCTCACGTTCTTGATTGGCAAAACAGGCGGCAGATAGAGTGGCGCCATGACGGCGTAAAGACGGTGATCTGTTGCGAAGAGGCTAAAATTCCGTCATTATGACGGCGAAACACGCAAAAGGACGCCATATGGCCCTGACCGACAAGGACGAGGAACTGCTGGCTCTGCTGCGGCTCAATGCCCGGGAGCCGGTGGCGGCCCTGGCGCGCAAGCTGGGTCTGTCGCGCACCACGGTGCAGGACCGGCTGCGGCGGCTGGAGCAGCAGGGCGTCATCACCGGCTATCGGGTGAAGCTGGGTGAGGCGGGGCCGCGCGGTGCCCTGCGCGGCATGATCACCATTTCGGTGGAGCCGCGCCGCCAGATCGAGGTGGCCAAGATGATCTCGCGCCTGCCGGAGGTGGAGGTGCTGCATACGGTCTCCGGCAAGTTTGACATGATGGCGGAAGTGAAGGCAAACAGCCCCGAGGCCATTGATCTGGTGATCGACCGCATCGGGCAATTGCCGGGGGTGACGGAAATCGAGACAGCGGTCATTCTTTCGACCAAACTGGACCGCAGATAGGGCGGGATTCGCCCTGACGGAGAAAGCCCCATGCGCCGCGTTATTGCCCTTGCCGTCCTGCTCTGTGCCATGTCTGCCGCGCCGGTGCTGGCGCAGGTGCCGCAGAGCCAGGCGGAGGTGACGCTGTCCTTCGCCCCGGTGGTGAAGCAGACCACGCCCGCCGTGGTGAACGTCTATGCCAAGACGGTGGTGCAAAGCCGCAACAGCGGCCTTCCCGGCCTGTTCGATGATCCCTTCTTCCGCCAGTTCTTCGGCGATGGCGGCAGCTTGGGCCGGCCGCGCGAGCGCGTGGCCAATTCGCTGGGCTCCGGCGTCATCGTCGATGACGGGGGCTACATCGTCACCAACAACCACGTCATCAAGGGCGCAACCGACATTCGCGTGGCGCTGGCCGATGCGCGCGAGTTCGAGGCCAGGCTGCTGATGGCCGATCCGCGCACCGACCTCGCGGTGCTGAAGATCGACGCGGGCGAGGAAAAGCTGCCGACGCTGGCCCTGGCCGACTCCGACCAGCTGGAGGTGGGCGATCTGGTGCTGGCCATCGGAAATCCCTTCGGCGTGGGCCAGACGGTGACCTCGGGCATCGTCTCGGCGCTGGCCCGCACCGACGTCGGCATTTCCGACTATCAGTTCTTCATCCAGACCGACGCCGCCATCAACCCCGGCAATTCCGGCGGCGCGCTGGTGGACATGCGGGGCCGGCTGGTCGGCATCAACACGGCGATCTTCTCGCGCTCCGGCGGTTCCATCGGCATCGGCTTTTCCATTCCCTCCAACATGGTGAAAACCGTGGTGACCTCGGCCGAGACGGGCAAGCCGATCCAGCGCCCGTGGATCGGGGCCGAACTTCAGGACGTGACGCCAGACATTGCCGAGAGTCTTGGCTTTGCCCGGCCCGAAGGCGCGCTGGTGGCCGATCTTCATGCCGACAGCCCCTTGATCAAGGCGGGGGTGCAGCGCGGCGATGTCATCGTGGCCATTGACGGCAAGGCGGTGGAGACGGCCAAGCAGCTCAATTACCGCGTGGCCACCGCGCAGGTGGGCCAGCAGGCGATCATTGAATACCGGCGCAAGGGCGCAACGCGCGAGGTGCCGGTGACGCTGATCACCGCGCCGGAGACGACCGAGCGCGCCACCACCACGCTGGGCGGGCAGTCACCCATGACCGGACTGGTGGTGGCCAACCTGTCGCCCGCCGTGGCCGATGAACTGGGGCTGGACTCCGGCGCCACCGGGGTTGCCGTCACCGATATCACCGGCCCGGCGCAGCGCTTCTTCCGCAAGGGCGACATCGTGGAGCAGGTGAATGGGGTTGAGATTGACAGCGTGGCGACCCTGCAGGCCACGCTGGATCAGGCCGACGGCAGATGGAGCATCGCCATCAATCGTGGCGGTCGCACGCTCTCCCTCAGGATCAGATGACCACGCTGTTTGAACAGGCGGGTTTCGGGGCGGAGATGCCGCGGCCTCTGGCCGACCGGCTGCGCCCGCAACGCCTGTCGGACGTGGTGGGGCAGGACCATCTGGTGGGACCGGAGGGCACGCTCACCCGCATGCTGGCGCAGGGGCGGATTTCATCCATCATCCTGTGGGGGCCGCCGGGCACGGGCAAGACCACCATCGCGCGCCTGCTGGCGGGCGAGACGGGCCTGGCCTTCGAACAGATGTCGGCCATTTTCTCCGGGGTCGCCGACCTGAAGAAGGCCTTCGAGCAGGCGAAGATCCGGCGCGAGCAGGGGCGGGGCACGCTGCTCTTCGTCGACGAGATTCACCGTTTCAACAAATCGCAGCAGGATTCCTTCCTGCCCTTCGTGGAGGACGGCACCATCACGCTGGTGGGGGCGACCACGGAAAACCCCAGCTTCGAGCTGAACGGCGCGGTGCTGTCGCGCGCCCAGGTGCTGGTGCTGAACCGGCTGGACGAGGCAGCCCTGGGCAAGCTCATCACGCGGGCCGAGATGAACGAGAAGCGCGCCCTGCCGGTGACGGCGGAGGCGAGGGCGGCACTCATTGCCATGGCCGATGGCGATGGGCGCTATCTCCTCAACCTGGTGGAAGAGGTCTTTGCCGCCGTGGCCGAGGGGGGCGCGGTGCTGGACACCGATGCGCTGGCGCGGGCGGTGCAGAAGCGCATGCCGCTCTACGACAAGAGCGCCGACGGGCACTACAATCTCATTTCCGCCCTGCACAAGTCGGTGCGCGGGTCTGACCCGGACGCGGCTCTTTATTATCTCGCGCGCATGCTGACGGCGGGCGAGGATCCGCTGTTCATCGCACGGCGGCTGGTGCGCATGGCCAATGAGGATGTGGGACTGGCTGACCCCGAGGCGATCAATCAGGCGCTGGCGGCCAAGGACACCTATGAGTTCCTGGGGTCGCCGGAGGGTGAATTGGCGTTGGCGCAGGCGGCGGTCTATATCGCCACCGCGCCCAAGAGCAACGCGGTCTATAAGGCCTTCAAGACGGCCATGGCACGCGCGAAGGAGACGGGGTCGCTGGCTCCGCCCAAGATCATCCTCAACGCGCCGACCAAGCTGATGAAGCAGCAGGACTATGGCGCGGGCTATCGCTATGACCACGACGAGCCGGACGCCTTTTCCGGCCAGACCTATTTCCCCAAGGCCATGGGGCGCGAGAGCTATTACAACCCGCCCGACCGGGGCTTCGAGCGCGAGGTGCGGCGCCGGCTGGAGCACTGGGCCAGGCTGCGCAAGGAACGCGGCGGGGCCTGACTACCAGGCGATGGGTTCGCCGTCGCGGAAGAAGCCGCCGGTGGGGCCGCCGGGCTTCAGCGTTGCCGCCCAGACGATGCCCGCCGCGCCTTCGGGAATGGTGCGCGGGGCATTGACGCCGCCCATGTCGGTCTTGACCCAGCCGGGGCAGACGGAATTGACCATGATGCCGCGCGGGGCCACCTGTGCGGCCAGCGTGCGGGTCAGCACATTCAGCATGGCCTTGGACGAGCGGTAGGCGAAGTAGCCGCCGTCCATGTCAGTGAGCGCGCCAAGGCCGGAGGATACGTTGACCACACAGCCGCCGTCGCTGATGGCGGGCAGGATTTCGCGGATGAGCCGCCAGGGCCCGAGCGCGTTGATGGCGATGGCATTGGCCACGTCTTCCTCGCGGCAGCTCAGCGTGGTGCCCACGTCGCTGGAGCCGGGCAGGATGCCGGCGCAATTGACCACGGCGGTCAGCGGCCCCAGCGCCTTGGCCCATTTGCCCAAGGCGGCGACGGAGGCAGCGTTGGCCATGTCCACGGTGTGCGAGGTCACATCATAACCCCGCGCCAGCAGACCTTTCTCAGCGGCGGCGAGGCGGCCCTTGTCGCGGGCGGCCAGGGCCAGGCGATAGCCCTTGGCTCCCATTTGCCGGGCGGTTTCCAGCCCAAGTCCGCGGGAAGCACCAGTAATCAAGGCACGGGGAGCAGTCATGCTGACCTCCTGTGAGGAACCGATGGCGCAAACGGGCGTTATCCTAGGCGCGCGGCACGAGGGGAAGCAACCGCGCAGGCGTTCACAATGGTGAATCGGTTAATATGGGCGGACACAGTATCCGGGGCAATTTGCATGATTTCACGGCGCGGATTTTTCGGTGGTGCGGCGGCTCTGGCCCTATCGACAGTGCCCGCATGGGCCAGCCGGGGCGAGCGCGAGGGCGAATGGGTGATCGGCATCATTCCCGATGGCCGCTTCACCATCGACATGGTGGACATCAACCGCATCGCGCCTGAGTTCCGGCGGCAGGACGTGGGGTTCAAGGGGCCGGAGGGGCCGGGCACCATTGTCATCGACGTGGCGGCGCGGCAGCTCTTCTGGGTCAAGGCGGGCGGGCGGGCCGTGCGCTATGGCCTCAGCGTCGGGCGCGAGGGCATGGGCTGGCAGGGCAGCGTCACCGTGGGGCGCAAGGCCAAATGGCCCACCTGGACTCCCACCGCCAACATGCGGGCGCGCAACCCCAAACTGCCGGTGCGCATGGCGGGCGGGCCGGAAAATCCACTCGGCGCGCGGGCACTCTACCTGTTCAGGGACGGGCGCGACACCATCTACCGCATCCACGGCACTAATGAACCCTGGTCCATCGGCAAGGCCGCGTCATCCGGCTGCTTCCGCATGCTGAACCAGCATGTGTTCGAGCTTTACGCCGAAGTGCCGGTGGGAACGCCGGTGGTGGTGCGGTGATTAGATGTTTGATCCCAGGTTTTGATGGTGAGCAACTTGTCTGACTGTTGACGATTCCGTCAAAAGTCAGGTTGCTCTATTCCGCCGCTTCGGGCTTGCGGAGAATTTCGCGCAGATACTTCCCGGTATAGCTGCGCTTTTCCCTGACCACATCCTCCGGCGTTCCGGCGGCCACGACCTCGCCGCCGCCGTCGCCGCCTTCCGGCCCCAGGTCGATGATCCAGTCGGCGGTCTTGATGACCTCGAGGTTATGCTCGATGACCACCACGGAATTGCCCTGGTCCACCAGCTCGTGCAGCACCTCCAGCAGCTTCTTCACGTCGTGGAAGTGCAGCCCCGTGGTGGGTTCGTCGAGCAGGTAAAGGGTGCGGCCCGTGGCCCGCTTCGCCAGTTCCTTGGCGAGCTTGACGCGCTGGGCCTCGCCGCCTGAGAGCGTGGTGGCCTGCTGGCCCACCTTGATGTAGCCCAGGCCGACGCGCTCCAGCGTTTCCATCTTCTCGCGCACCGCGGGCACGGCGCGGAAAAATTCCGCCGCCTCGCTCACCGTCATTTCCAGCACATCGGCGATGGACCTGTCCTTGAAGCGGATGTCCAGCGTCTCGCGGTTATAGCGGTGGCCGTGGCATTCATCGCAGGTGACATAGACATCGGGCAGGAAGTGCATCTCGATCTTGATGACGCCATCGCCCTGACAGGTCTCGCAGCGCCCGCCCTTGACGTTGAAGGAGAAGCGCCCCGGCTCATAACCGCGCGCCTTGGCCTCCGGCAATCCGGCGAACCAGTCGCGGATGGGCGTGAAGGCCCCGGTGTAGGTGGCGGGGTTGGAACGCGGCGTGCGGCCGATGGGCGACTGGTCGATGTCGATGATCTTGTCGAGATATTCCAGCCCCTCGATGCGGTCGTGCTCGGCGGGCGGTTCGCGCGTGCCCATGAGCTTGCGGGCCAGCGCCTTGTAAACCGTGTCGATGAGGAGGGTGGACTTGCCGCCGCCGGAGACGCCGGTGACGCAGGTGAAGAGGCCGAGCGGGATATCGACATCGACATTTTTCAGGTTGTTGGCGCGGGCGCCGCGCACCTTGATGGCGCGGAGCTTCTCCGGCCTGCGCCGGGTCTTCGGCACGGGCACGGCCTGGGCGCCGGTGAGATATTGGCCGGTGAGGCTGTCCTGGTTGGCCATGATGGCCTGGGGCGTGCCTTCCGCCACCACGCGGCCGCCGTGGACCCCGGCGCCGGGGCCAATGTCGACCACATGATCGGCCAGGCGGATGGCATCCTCGTCATGCTCGACGACGATGACGGTGTTGCCGAGGTCGCGCAGGCGGGTGAGGGTTTCGAGAAGGCGCGCGTTGTCGCGCTGGTGCAGCCCGATGGAAGGTTCATCCAGCACATAGAGCACGCCGGTGAGGCCGGAGCCGATCTGCGAGGCCAGACGGATGCGCTGGCTCTCACCGCCCGAAAGCGAACCCGCCATGCGCGACAGCGTGAGGTAATCCAGCCCCACGTCCGAGAGGAATTTCAGGCGGGCGCGGATTTCCTTCAGGATGCGGGCGGCGATCTCCTTGTCCTTGGGCTTGAGCTTGCCCTCCAGCGCGGTGAACCAGCCGCCCGCCTCGCGGATCGACATGTCGGTCACTTCGGCGATGTGCCTCGTCCCCACCTTCACGGCCAGGGCCTGGGGCTTCAGGCGCGCGCCGTGGCAGGTCGCGCAGGGGTGGTCGGACTGGAAGCGCGACAGTTCCTCGCGCATCCACTGGCTGTCGGTTTCGCGCCAGCGCCGCTCGATATTGCCGATGACGCCCTCGAAGGTTTTTTTGGTCTTGTAGGCGCGCAGGCCATCGTCATAGGTGATGGTGATCTCGTCCTCGCCGGTGCCGAAGAGAACCGCGTCCTGAACCTTCTTGGGCAACTGCTTCCAGGGCGTGGCCATGGAGACCTTGAAGTGCTTGCACAGGGCTTCCAGCGTCTGGGTGTAATAGGGGCTGGTGGCTCCGGTCTTGGCCCAGGGCACGATGGCCCCGTCGCGCATGGAGAGGGATGTATCCGGCACCACCAGCGCAGGTTCGAATTTCAATTCGGTGCCCAGCCCGTCGCAGGCGGGGCAGGCCCCGTGGGGGTTGTTGAAGGAGAAGAGCCGGGGCTCGATTTCCTCGATGGTGAAGCCCGAGACAGGACAGGCGAATTTCTCCGAGAAGGTGATGCGCTCGTGGGTCTCGTTCTTGGACTTGTTGGCGCTTTCCTCCGCCGTGGCCGAAGGGGGAAGCGGCTTGTCGGCCAGTTCGGCGATGGCCAGGCCATCGGCCAGTTTCAGCGCGGTCTGGAAGCTGTCGGCGAGGCGCGTGGCGATGTCGGGGCGGACCACCACACGGTCCACCACCACATCGATGTCGTGCTTGAATTTCTTGTCCAGCGCCGGGGCCTCGGCGATCTCGTAAAAGGCGCCGTTGATCTTGACGCGCTGGAAGCCCTTTTTCAGAAGCTCGGCCAGGTCCTTTTTATATTCGCCCTTCCGCCCGCGCACGATGGGGGCCAGGATATAGGCGCGTGTGCCCTCCGGCAGTTCCAGCATGCGGTCCACCATCTGGGTGACGGTCTGGCTTTCGATGGGCAGGCCCGTGGCGGGCGAATAGGCAATGCCGATGCGGGCAAAGAGCAGGCGCAGGTAGTCGTAAATCTCGGTGACGGTGCCCACGGTGGAGCGCGGGTTGCGGCTCGTCGTCTTCTGCTCGATGGAAATGGCAGGCGACAGGCCGTCGATCTGGTCCACGTCCGGCTTCTGCATCATGTCGAGAAACTGCCGGGCATAGGCCGAAAGGCTTTCGACATAGCGGCGCTGGCCCTCGGCATAGATGGTGTCGAAGGCCAGCGAGGATTTGCCCGAGCCGGAAAGCCCGGTGAAGACGATCAGGCTGTCGCGCGGCAGTTCGAGGGAAACGTTCTTCAGGTTGTGCTCGCGCGCGCCTTGAATGGAGATGAATCGCTTGCTGTCGGTCATGCTTCAACCGCTAGATCAAAAGGGGAACAAAAACAAGTGCGCCCCGGTGAGGGGGCGCACCTTGCATGCGGTGAAGATAGGGGTGAAGCCGCGCCGGTTAAAGGGCGGAAGGACGTTTTCAGCGGCCGATCATGGCGGCGGCCAGGGCGAAGTCGTCCTTGCCGGAGGCCTTGGCGATGTCGGCAAGCGTCTGGTCCGGGCTGGCAACGGTAAAGCCCCGGGCGGTGAGCGCCTGGGTCAGGGCTTCCGGCGTCTGGTTCAGCAGGGGGGCGACCTGGGCCAGTGGCTTGCTGATGACGGTGTGATAGACCGCGAAGGGCGGCGGGCCGCCCGCGCCGCCCCGGCCACCCTCGCCGCCCTCACCGAAGGCAAAGACCAGGGCCGCGGCGAGGGAGACGAGCATGGCGATGGCGAAGGCCCCCTGCCTGAAATAGAGGCTCATGGGCTTCCAGTTCTTCCAGACGTGAAAGACGAAGGGGACGATCAGCACCATGCTGAGCCATTCATGCATGCCGCGGAAATACTGGCTGCCGAGATGGAAGAAGAGGGCAACACCCGAAATGAGCGAGACGGCGAAAAGGCCGGTGACGAAGGGCGTGGCGTAGCGGTGCAGGACGGGCGGCATGGAAAGGCCTTTCAAAAGGGGTTACGCGAGGGGGACGGATTGCCGGGTGAATTCCGTTGCCGGACCGGCTGCGGCGGGAGGCCGCAGAGGGGGGAGTCATTGCCCATCCCCTTGTCCGAAAAGTCTGCAACTTTTCGGGGGGATGAGTGTGTCCTTGCCCATCCTCTTGTCCGGAAAGTCTGCAACTTTTCGGGGGGATGGGTCAGTTGCCCATCAGCCTGTCGCGTTTTTTGGTCACCGCGTTGGCGTGGGCGTCGAAGCCCTCATAACGGGCCAGGGTCTCGGCATGGGGGGCAAGAGCCGGATAGGCGGCGGGGGCAACGCGGGCGATGGACGAGCGCTTGAGGAAATCATGCACCGAGAGCGCCGAGAAGGTCTTGGCCCAGCCGCCGGTGGGCAGCACATGGCTGGGGCCGATGACGAAATTGGCGAGGGTTGAGGGCGTGGCCTCGCCCAGCAGGATCTCGCCCGCGTTCTCGATGAGCGCCAGGTAGCGCTCCGGCTCCTTGGACAGGATTTGCAGATGCTCCGGCGCATAGTCGTTGATGAAGGCGAAGGCCTCGGCGTCATCGCGGGCGACGAGGATGCCGCCCCGGTTTGAGCCGAAGACCTCCTGCGTATAGGCCACGCGTTCGGCCCCCATGTCCTGCCAGTATTCGGGAATGGCGGCGAGGGCGTCCCGCGCCACCTCCTCGGAGGTGGTGACGAGGAAGGCACCGGAATCCGGCCCGTGTTCTGCCTCGATGAGAAGGTCGAGGGCCGCCAGCCTGCCGCTGCTGGTGGCATCGGCGAAGACGATGGTTTCCGACGGACCGGCGGGCGTGCCGGTGTCGATGAAGTCGGCCACCAGCCGCTTGGCCGCCACCACCCAGGGCGAGCCGGGGCCGACGACCTTGGCGTATCTGCTGATGGTCTGGGTGCCGAAGGCCACGGCGGCCACGCCTTGCGCGCCACCGGCCTTGTAAACCCTGGTCACGCCTGCCGCTTCGGCGGCGGCCAGGGTGGCGGCGTCGATCTGGCCGTCGGGGCCGGGGGGCGTGATGATGCAGATGTCCGTCACGCCCGCCACCACGGCGGGGATGCAGGTCATCATCACCGAGGACGGGAAGGAGCCCTTGCCGCGCGGCACATAGCAGGCGACCGAGGGAATGGGCCGGGTGCGGTCGCCCGCCATGACGCCGGGCATGATCTCCATGCGCCATTCGCCCTCCGGCATCTGGCGCTCATGGAAGGCGCGGATATTGGTGGAGGCAAAGTCGATGGCCGCGAGCAGTTGCGACGACAGGGACTTGCGGGCCGCCGCGAAATCCGCGCTCGTCGCGGCAATGGTCTCCGGCGTCACCGGGGCCTTGTCGAAGAGGCGCGTGTAATGGGCCAGCGCCACATCGCCGTCGCGGCGCACGGCATCGACCACGGGCCGCACCTTGTCGATATAGGGCTGAAGGTCGCTTTCGGTGCGGGCAAGGCGGCCCTCGCGCTCAGCGGGCGAGAGGTCGGCAAGGCGGTGGAAGTTGATCTTGGCCATGGGGCCTCAGTTGGTGTGATGCCAGGTGGTGGAGATGTAATCCTCGTCTTCCTGTCCGGCGCGCTCGAACTTCAGGAAGTCATAATAGCCGCAGCGGTTGCCGGGGAAGGACCGGCAGGTGGAGGGGCGGGCGGGGTAAATGGTGCAGCGGCGCAATTCGGTGTCGAAGAACTGGCAGATCTTGCCGAAGTGCTCATCGGTCTGGCGGCGCATGATGCGTTTGTAGCCATGGGCCGCCTTGAAATATTTCTTCTCGGCCTGGGGCAGCGTCAGGCCGAAGTGATCGGCGATGCGCCGGGCGTCCTTGTCCTTCACCTCGATCACCGGATAGGAGCAGCAATAGCCGGGGCACTTCAGGCAGTCGTAGAAGACGCGGGGATTCCTGGCGGGCGCTGGCTTCGCGGGCTTCGTCTTGGCGGGCTTCGGTTTGGCAGGCATGGGAGAACTCGGATGGCGGGTCAGGCGGGTTTGGCCGGGGCTTTGCTTTGGCGCAGGGCGGCGAATTTCCGGTTGGTCTCGGCCATTTCGCCCTGCAGCCATTCGCGGAAGGCGCGCGCCGGGGCGCTTTCCTTGGCTCCCCGGGCGCGGACGATCCAGTAGCTGCCGTGGTCCCTGATGTCCACCGCAAAGGGGCGGGTGAGCCAGTTTTCCAAGAGCGCATCGGTGCAGAGAATCTGGTCGCCCAGGGCAAAGCCCTGTTCGGCCTCGGCGGCCTCGATGGCAAGGTGGTTCTGGAAGGTGGGGCCGCGCCAGTCCTCGATGCCGGTGACGCCCGCCGCGCTGAGCCAGTCGGCCCACCACTGTTTGCGGTCCTCGTGCAGCAGGGTGAAGTCGTTGAGGTCGGCGGGAGTGAGGTTGGGCCGGCCCGCGATGAGGCCGGGGGCGCAGACCGGAAAGATCATGACCTCGGACAGGCGCTGCATGTCCACGCCTTCCCAGGTGCCCTTGCCGTAGCGGATGCCCAGATCCATCTGGTCGGCGCTGAAGTCCACCAGGCGGTTGGTGGGGTGGATGTGCAACTCGATGTCGGGATGAAGCTCGGCGAAGCGGCCGAGCCGCGCGACCAGCCAGCGCGAGGCGATGGCCGGTTCCACCGTGACGTTCAGCGCCCGCACGTCGCCCACGGCGGCGGCCTCGCGGGTGGCATCGGCGATCTGGTCGAAGAGGGGGGTGAGACGGCTGCCGAAGCGGCGGCCCGCCTCCGTCAGGTCCACGCCGCGCCCGGTGCGGACGAAGAGTTCGGTGCCCAGCCATTCCTCCAGCTCGCGGATGTGGCGCGAGATGGCGGCATGGGTGACGAAGAGTTCCGTTGCCGCGTCGGTGAAACTTGCGGCGCGGGCGGCGGCCTCGAAGGCTTTCAAGGCATTGAGGGAGGGAAGGCGGCGGGCCATGGACTTTGTGTAAGATTATCTTACGGCCCGTGCAAGAACTTGCCGTTTGTCCTCCACCGCCGTGGCCGCCATCTTCCGGCAGAGAAGAAAAACGGAGGAAGCCCATGAACTGGATCTTCGAGAGCTATGGCCGGGTCTATGGCGTGGCCTGCGGCTTTGGCCTGGAACGGACCCGGACCGGACGGCGCGACCGCCTTCCGTCCACCCCCCTGGGCGCGGGCGACGGCGCGCCGGAGGGTAAAGGAAAAGTATCCGACACATAACTTTTTCTTACAGGTCATGTAGCTTAAAGCCGTTTGTCTTTACCCGTGGCGGCGATCATATTGGGGTCATCAACAAGGGCCTTCAGGCCGCATGGAGCTGTTATGAACTGGGTTTTCGGCGCTTACGCCAATGTCTATCACACCGCGATGATGCAGGAGCAAAAGGCGCAGCATGCGCTTCCGGCCCGCCGCGCGGGCAAGCTGGCGCGCCTCTTCGGCCGCGCCTGAACCAGCGCCGCCATAGGCGGCGACCAACCAGTGCCGCCATGGGCGGCGACCGAATGAGAGATGGCCCTTGGAAGCGCTGAGGCTTCCACAGGGCTTTTTCTTTGGCTTGCACGGAACAAAAATAGAACATATATTCTCCTGTGCACGGGGCTTGGGCGGGGGTGAAACTGCCGTATTGAGCCGCTAGATGAACAGCAGTCTTGGAAGGCCCCAGGGGCCAGGAAATGGAGAGAACGATGGCAGGCTCGGTGAACAAGGTCATTCTGGTGGGCAATCTTGGCCGCGACCCGGAGGTGCGCCACACCCAGGACGGCAAGGCCATCGTCAATCTGTCACTGGCCACCAGCGAAAGCTGGAAGGACCGCAATT
>OEIV010000332.1_pt1 | contig 27903 bp, 19 predicted proteins | sample 1539231 | NCBI WGS metagenome assembly OEIV01 (sample SAMN03794762, study PRJEB22550) | activated sludge metagenome | feature: wastewater treatment plant; material: activated sludge; isolation source: Wastewater treatment plant of a petroleum refinery complex | place: Argentina: Buenos Aires ... | reverse complement strand
AGCAAGGCCTGGACGCCATCCATCTGCCCGAAGGTGTCGCCGAATGGGGGCTGACGCCGGTCAGGCCTCCCGCATGACCCCCATCCGGCTGCCGGCCCCCCTGGACAAGGCGACCGCCGAGCGCATCCTGTCGATCCGGCGCTGGAACGACAAGCTGTTCTCGGTGCGGGTCACGCGCGGCGCTTCCTTTCGCTTCACGCCGGGACAGTGGGTGCGGCTGGGTATCGCCAGCGGCAGCGGCTTGCCCGGCGCGGTGGTCTGGCGTCCCTACTCCATGGCCAGCGCCGCCCACGACGACCATCTCGAGTTCTTCTCCATCCTGGTGCCCGGCGGCGCCTTCAGCACGCGCCTGGCCAAGGCGGACATCGGCGACACGCTGTACGTGGAGAAGGAACCCTATGGCTTCCTCACCACGGCGCGCTTCGCCGGCGGCCGCCATCTCTGGCTGCTGGCCAGCGGCACCGGCGTGGCGCCGTTCCTGTCGATTCTGCGCGACCCCGAGACCTGGCGGCGCTACGACGAGCGCGTGCTGGCCTACAGCGTGCGCGCAGCCGGGGATCTCGCTTATCGCGACGAGCTCGCCGCACTCGGCACGGACGAGTTGCTCGGCGCGGGACATCCGCCGCTGCGTTTCGTCGCCGTCGTTACCCGCGAGCCGGCCGCCGGCGCGCTGGCCGCCCGGCTGCCGGAACTGATCGCCAACGGTGAACTGGAGCGGGCCGCCGGCCTGCGGCTCGCGCCGGACGACAGCCGCATCCTGGTCTGCGGCAATCCGGCCATGCTCGATGACGTGCGCGACGCGCTGGTCGCGCGCGGCCTTCGTTACGACCGCAGTGCCAACCCCGGCCAGTTCGCCACCGAGAACTACTGGTAGCCGGCGTGTCGTCATGGCAATCGGCCCCCGCATCGGCGATACTTGGCGACTGCAAGGTTCGCGGCAAGCGTGAAAGGAAGGCAACATGATGAATTTCAATGTCAATGGCAAGGCATACCAGGTCGACGTCGAGCCCGAGATGCCGCTGTTGTGGGTATTGCGCGACCATCTGGGCCTGACCGGCGCCAAGTACGGCTGCGGCATTTCGGCGTGCGGATCGTGCACGGTGCTGGTCGACGGCGCGGCGGTGCGTGCCTGCGGCGTGCGCGCGGGCGAACTGGCCGGCAAGAAGATCGTCACCATCGAGGGCCTCGGCCAGGATGGGCTGCACCGCATCCAGCAGGCGTGGATCGACCACCAGGTGCCGCAGTGCGGCTATTGCCAGACCGGCCTGATCATGTCGGTGGCGGCCCTGCTGGCGAAGCATCCGAAACCGACGGACGCCGACATCGACCGCGACATCACCAACCTCTGCCGCTGCGGCACCTATCCGCGCGTCCGCGCCGCCATTCACGCGCTGGCCGGGGACTAAGGAGGCCACCATGACGACCACCCAAACCACCATGAAGCGCCGCGATTTCCTCAAGGTCTCGGCGACCGCCGCCGGTGCGCTGGCGCTCGAATTCTGCTTGCCGGTCGCAACCGCGCGCGCCGCCCCCCAGGCCGGCGTCACGGAAGTGAATGCCTGGATCGTCATCCATCCCGACGACCGGGTGGTGATCCGCATCGCCCGCTCGGAAATGGGCCAGGGCACCTTCACCGCGCTGGCGCAGCTGGTGGCGGAAGAACTCGATTGCGACTGGGCGAAGGTCAGCGCCGAATTCGCCTCGCCCAACGAGCACATCCGCCGCAACCGAATCTGGGGCTCGATGTCGACGGGTGGCAGCATGGGCGTGCGCACCTCGCAGGACTACGTGCGCAAGGCCGGCGCCAGTGCCCGCGCCATGCTGGTTGGCGCGGCGGGGCGGCGCTGGAACGTGCCGGCGGCCGAGTGCCTGGCCGACCGGGGCATCGTTACCCACCCACCGACCGGCAGCAAGCTGCGCTATGGCGAACTGGCGGCCGAGGCGGCGAAGATTCCGCCCCCCCAGGACATCAAGCTGCGCGATCCGAAGGACTGGAAGATCGCCGGCAAGCCGGTGCATCGCCTCGACATCCCCGACAAGGTGATGGGCAAGCCGGTGTTCGGCGTCGATGTGGCGCTGCCCGGCATGCTCCACGCCTCGATCGCGCAGTGTCCGGTGTTCGGCGGCAAATTGAAGAACGTCGAGGCGAAGGACGCCCTGGCCATGCGCGGCGTGAAGAACGTCGTGAAGCAGGGCGACTTCGTCGCGGTGATCGCCGACAGCTGGTGGCGTGCCAATCAGGCCCTGCAGAAGCTCGACATCGAATGGGACGAAGCCGGCCACGGCGGTATCGGCAACGCGGAGATCGACGCCATGCTGCGTCAGGGCCTCGATGTCACCGGACTGCCGAAGGCGCGCGAGACGGGCAACGTCGACGCCGCCTTTGCCGACGTCGGCCAGGTCGCCAAGGTGATCGAGGCCGAGTATGCCTCGCCCTATCTCCATCACGCCACCATGGAGCCGATGACCTGCACGGCGTGGTTCAAGGGCGACGGCAGCCTGGAAGTGTGGACTTCGACGCAGGATGGCGAGGCGGCGCTGCACGAGGCGGCGGCCGCTTCCGGCCTGCCGCCGGAACGCATCGAGGTGCACAAGATGATGCTCGGCGGCGGCTTTGGCCGGCGTGGCTTCCCGCAGGACTTCGTCGGCCAGGGCGTGAAGATCGCCAAGGCCATGCCGGGGGTGCCGGTGAAGCTGATGTGGTCACGCGAGGAGGACATGCGCCATGGCTACTATCGCCCGGCCAGTCTCGTGCGCATGAAGGCCGGCCTGGACCAACAGGGCCGGCTGGTGGCATTGCGGGCCAAGGCGGCCTGCCCCTCGATTCTCAAGGCGCTGATCCCGCGAGCCATGCGCGACGGCATCGATTTCACGGCCGTGCTCGGCCTGGCCGACATGCCTTACACCGTGCCGCATCAGCGCGTCGAGTACGCGGTGCGCAACGGCCATGTCCCGGTCGGCTTCTGGCGCGCGCCGGGGCAGCAAAACGGCTTCTACCGCGAATGCTTCATCGACGAGCTCGCCCATGCCGCCGGCCAGGATCCGCTGGCCTACCGGCTGGCCATGCTGGCGGCCGACGACAAGGATCGCCTGATCCTCGAGGCCACGGCCAGGGCCGCCGGTTGGGGCACGCCGCCGCCGCCGGGACAGCATCGCGGCCTGGCGGTAATGTCCGGCTTCGGCAGCTTCGCCGCCGCCGTGGCGGAAGTGTCGGTGAGCGCCACCGGCCAGCTCAAGGTGCATCGCGTCGTGGTCGGCGTCGACTCCGGCCACGTGGTCAATCCGGATACCTGCCGTGCCCAGGCCGAGAGCAACGTCGTCTATGGTCTCGGGCCGGTGCTCTATCAGGAAATCAACATCCGGAACGGCCGCGTGGTGGAAGCGAACTTCAACAACTTCCGGCTGCCGCGCATCGCCGAAATGCCGAAGGTGGACACCGTGCTGGCGCCCACCGGCGGTTTCTGGGGCGGCCATGGCGAACCGGCCATCCTGCCGGTCGCGCCAGCCGTCTGCAACGCCATTTTCGCCGCCACGGGCAAGCGGGTGCGCTCGCTGCCGCTCTCGCACCACGAGCTGCGTCGCCCTGATTCGGCGTGACGGGCATGGTCATTGCGGTTACGATGCGATCCTGACTGAAGCATAACAACACGCATCAACCATGCCTCCCGCGAAGCACAACCTGGCCGCCATGAAGCGGCTGCTGGCGCCGATTGCCCTGATGCTGCTGGGTTGGGCGGCCGTGGCCTGGATCGCCACGACCTTTCATGCCGCGCGGCAAGTCACTGTCGCGCAGCGGCAGGGTATCGACGAGGCGCAACAACGGCTCAAGGACGTCATCAACGATCTTGGCGACACCCTGACCATCATTCGCAACATCCCGGAAGTGCTGGCGCAGGATGTCATGGTGACCGAGGAGCTTCGGCGCACCGGGCCCGACGTGGCGCCCTCGACACTGGAACTCCAGGAGCGCCGGCGCCTGTGGGAGGGAGAGCCGAGCCGGGCACGGCTTAACGCCTACCTCAACCTGGTGGCCAAGCGGCTGGGCGCCGATGTCATCTGGACCGCCAGGGCCGCGGCCGCCCCCACCCCCGCCAGCAATGCCGCCCCGCCGCCCAGCTTCTTTCCCCCCACCCCCGCCGACCGCCAGTATTTTCTCCAGCCCCGGGAAGGCAAGCCGGGCAAGCAGTATGCCGTCGGCCGGGTGAGCAAACTGCCCGGCCTCTACTTTTCCTTCCCGGTGACCCTCGACGGCCGCTTCGTCGGCGCCGTGGCCGTGAAGCGCGACATCGCCAACCTGGCGCGCGGCGTGGTGGCCGCCGACGCCTTCATCGCCGACCAGAACGGCGTCGTCATCCTGGCCGGCGACAAGTCGCTCGAACAACGGACGCTGCCCGGCGCCCCAGCCCTGTCCATGGCCAAGGAGAAACTGGCCCTGCAGTACAAGCAGACGGCGTTCGAGCCCCTGCGCATCGCCCCCGCGAGTGGCGACTTCCCCGAAGTCGTGCAACTGAACGACGGCCCGCCGTTGGCGCTGGCGTCGGCGCCCATGCTCGATGTCGGCGTCACTGTCTTCGTGCCCAGGCCGCTGCCCGAACTGGCCTACCTGAAGCTGGAACAGCGACGCTATTTTCTGCTGATGCTGCTCGCCGGCGGCATGTTCATCGTCGCCACCCGCGCGCTGGTGCTGTACCTGCGCGCCATGCGGCTGGCCAGGATCGAGGCCGAAAAGGCCCGCGCGGCGGCGGAATCGGCTAATCACGCCAAGAGCGCGTTCCTGGCCAACATGAGCCACGAGATTCGCACGCCGATGAACGGCATCATCGGCATGACCGAACTGCTGCTCGATTCCAGCCTCGACGACGAGCAGCGCGAATTCGCCAACGTAATCAAGGGCAGCGCCGATTCCTTGCTGCGGCTGCTCAACGACATCCTCGATTTTTCCAAGATCGAGGCCGGCAAGCTCGCGCTCGAGACGACCGATTTCGATCCGCGCCTGCTGGTCGGCGAAGTCGCCGACCTGCTGGCTTTCCGCGCCCGGGAGAAAGGCATCGGGCTCGCGACGAATATCGACGCCGCCGTGCCGCCGGTGGTGCGCGGCGACGCGGGCCGCCTGCGTCAGGTGCTGATCAATCTCGCCGGCAACGCCGTCAAGTTCACCGAGACCGGCAAGGTCTCCATCCTGGCGACGGCGCAGCCCGCCGCGGATCATGCGATCCGGTTGCGCTTCGAGGTGCGCGACACCGGCATCGGCATCCCGCCCGACAAGATCGACGGACTGTTCAGCCCCTTCACCCAGGTCGACACCTCGACCACGCGCAAGTTCGGCGGCACCGGCCTGGGCCTGTCGATCTGCAAGCGCCTGGTCGAGGCCATGGGTGGCGTCATCGGCGCCGACAGCACGCCGGGGCAAGGTTCGACTTTCTGGATCGAACTCACCCTGCCAACCGGGTGAATTGCCGCCAGGCCACCGCGAAGGCCTTTGTCCCCACCGAGGAGAACTCCCGATGCGACTCCTGCACACAATGATCCGCACCGGCGACCTCGACCGTTCGATCGCCTTCTACACCGGCGTGCTCGGCATGCGCTTGCTGCGCCGGCAAGACTATCCGGAAGGAAAGTTCACGCTCGCCTTCGTCGGCTATGGCGACGAGCGCGACAACAGCGTGATCGAACTGACCTACAACTGGGGCGTTGACCGCTACGACCTCGGCCAGGGCTTCGGCCACCTGGCCATCGAAGTGGATGACGTCTACGCCGCCTGCGCCGAGATCAAACGCCGTGGTGGTACCGTCGTGCGCGAGGCGGGGCCGATGAATGCCGGCACCGCCATCATTGCCTTCGTCGCTGATCCCGACGGTTACTACATCGAGTTGATCGGCCAGCACGCCTGACCTGAATCGACGCGCATGGCGGCCTCGTCGTCCCCCGATTTCTGGCAGCAGCCGCTCGCCTCGCTTCACGCGGAACTCGGCACTTCCGGCGCGGGCCTGGAGGAAGCGGCAGCGCGCCGGCGACAACGCCGCGTCGGCCCCAACCAGGTGCGCCCGCGCGCCGAGCACGCGCCGCTCGTCGAGTTCGCCCGCCATTTCCGCAATCCGCTGGTGCTCATCCTGTTGGCGGCGAGCGCCATCGCCGGCCTGCTCGGCGACCTCCGGAGCTTCCTGGTCATCACGATCATCGTGGTCATGAGCGTCACACTCGACTTCTTCCAGGAACATCGCGCCGGCCGCGCCGTCGATCGCCTGCGCCGCTCGGTGGCGCTGCACGCCATGGTCACGCGCGATGGCCGTGACCGCGAGCTTCCTGTCGTCGAACTGGTACCCGGCGATATCGTGCTGCTGGCGGCGGGCGACCTGGTGCCGGCTGACGGCCGCGTCCTCGATGCCCGCGACCTGTTCGTGAACCAGGGGCTGCTGACCGGTGAATCCTATCCGGTGGAAAAACTCGCCGCCGACGGGGCGCCGGGCACCGATTTGGCAGATGCCACCAATGCCTTGTTCATGGGCACCTCGGTGATCAGCGGCGCCGGCCGGATGCTGGTGGTCCGCACCGGCGCCGCCACCGCCCTGGGCCGCATCGCCGGCAGCCTCGCGCAACGGCCGCCGGCGACCGCCTTTGAGCGCGGCACCCAGGCCTTCGGCGCGCTCGTCATGCGCTTGACGGTGGCGCTGGTATTGGCCGTGCTGCTCGTCAACGCCGTGCTCGGCCGCCCGCTGATCGACTCCTTCCTGTTCGCCCTGGCGCTGGCCGTCGGCCTGACGCCCGAACTGCTGCCGATGGTGCTGTCGGTCACGCTCGCGCGGGGCGCCATGCGCCTCGCCCGCCGGCACGTCATCGTCAAGCGCCTGTCGGCGGTGCAGGAACTGGGCGGCATCGACGTCCTCTGCACGGACAAGACCGGCACGCTCACCGAGGGCCGCATTCGCCTAGAGCGGCATCTCGACGCTCTGGGCCGCGACAGCGACCGCGTTCTGCATCTGGCCTATCTCAACAGCCGCTTCGAGTCCGGCATCCGCAGTCCGCTCGATGACGCCATCCTCGCCCACACGCACATCGACGTGACGCCGTGGCGGAAGATCGACGAAGTGCCGTTCGATTTCGAGCGCCGCCGCGTCTCCGTCCTGCTCGAGCGCGACGGCAGCCGCGTTCTCATCGTCAAGGGCTCGCTCGAGGACGTCCTGCGGCTATGCGCCTTCCACGAGACCGAAGGCCGGCCATGCCGGCTCGACGAGGACATCCGGAACCGGATCGCGACGCGCTTCGAATCCCTCGGCCGCGAAGGCTTCCGCGTGCTCGGCATCGCCTGGCGCGACGCCCCGCCGCATCGGGACCACGCCCGGGTTGCCGACGAGACGGAACTGGTGTTCTGCGGGTTCGCCGCTTTTCTCGACCCGCCGAAAGCCAGCGCGGCCGCGGCGCTGGCGGCCCTCGCTGCCGACGGCGTCACGGTGAAGATCGTCACCGGCGACCACGAACTGGTGGCCCGCCATGTCTGCGGCCAACTCGGCGTGCCGGTGACTGGCGTGCTCGGCGGCGCCGACATCCAGGCGCTGGACGATGCCACGCTGCAAGCCCGCGTCGAGGACGTCGATCTGTTCTGCCGCGTCACGCCGCCGCAGAAGACCCGCATCCTCGCCGCGCTGAGGGCGCGCGGCCATGTCGTCGGCTTCCTCGGCGACGGCATCAACGACGCGCCGGCACTGCACGCCGCCAACGTCGGCATTTCTGTCGACAGCGCCGTCGACGTGGCCAAGGAAGCCGCCGACCTCGTGCTGCTCGAACACGACCTGAAAGTACTGCACGAAGGCGTCCGCGAAGGTCGCCGCACTTTCGCCAACGTCACCAAGTACGTGATGATGGGCACCAGCTCAAACTTCGGCAACATGTTCAGCATGGCCGGCGGCACGCTCTTCTTGCCCTTTCTGCCGATGCTGCCGATCCAGATCCTGCTCAACAACCTGCTCTACGATCTCTCGGAAATCGCCATACCGCTCGATGGCGTCGACGAGGAGACGCTCGCCAGCCCGCGGGTCTGGGACATGGACTTCATCCGCACCTTCATGCTGACCCTGGGCCCGGTCAGTTCGGCATTCGACTTCCTGACCTTCTATCTCATGCTGACGGTATTCCAGGCCGGCGAAACCCTGTTCCACACCGGCTGGTTCATCGAATCGATCGCGACGCAGGTGCTGGTCATCTTCATCATCCGCACCCGCGGCAACCCCTTCGCCAGTCGCCCCAACCCGTGGCTGACGGCCTTGTCGCTCGGCGTGGTGGCCGTGGCGACGCTGCTGCCCTGGCTGCCCTTCGCGCCGCAGCTCGGCTTCGTGGCGCCGCCGCCGGCAATGCTCGGTGCACTCGCCGCCATCGTCGTCTGCTACCTGATCTGCGTCCATGCTGTCCACCAGTGGTTCCATCGTCGTTGGCGACGAACACGGCCGGCGCTCCGCTAAACGCCTACCGAGATCATGGCGATACGACCAGAACACCCGGATTGGCGCGACGTTCGGGGCCTCGCGCGAATCGAGGTCGAGGCGCGGCTGCGCGAGGACGGTTACAACGAACTGCCCGAGAGCCGGGGCCGCTCGACCGCCGCGATCGCGTTCGGCGTGGTTCGCGAACCGATGTTCCTGCTGCTCGTCGCGGCGGCCGCGATCTACTTCCTGCTTGGCGATCTCGGCGAGGCATCGATCCTGCTGTGCTCCGTGCTGGTGATGATGGCGATCACCGTGCATCAGGAGCGGCGCACCGAGCGCGTCCTGGAAGCCTTGCGTGACCTGACCAGTCCACGCGCGTTGGTCGTTCGCGAGGGCGCGCAGCAGCGCATCCCGGGGCGCGAGGTGGTGCGCGGCGACATGTTGGTGCTGTCGGAGGGGGATCGCGTCGCCGCCGACGCGACCATCCTCGCCCAGCGCAATCTCCAGGTCGACGAATCATTGTTGACCGGCGAATCGGCGCCCGCGGGCAAGACCGCCTGGAATGGCGTCGATCCGCCGGCCCGCCCCGGCGGAGAGGGACTGGCATGGGTGTACTCGGGAACGCTGGTGGTGCAAGGCACGGCCATCGCCGAAGCCATCGCCACCGGGCCGCATAGCGAGATCGGCCGCATCGGCAAGGCGCTCGCGGCGCTGGGGCCGGAAGCGACACCGCTGCAGATGCAGTCCCGGCGCCTGGTCGGCGTCCTCGCGGCCGTCGGCATCACGCTATGCCTCGTGCTGTTCGTCGTCTATGGACTCACGCGCGGCGACTGGATCGCGGCGGCGCTGGCCGGCATCACGATGGCGATGTCCGCGCTGCCGGAGGAAATCCCCGTCGTGCTGACGGTGTTCATGGCACTCGGAGCCTGGCGCATCTCGCGGCGCCGCGTGCTGACACGCCGACTGCCGACCATCGAGACACTCGGCGCGGCCACCGTGCTCTGTGTGGACAAGACGGGCACGCTGACGCAGAACCGCATGGCCGTTCACTCGCTGGTGACGGACGGCCAGGTGTTCCGGGTGCCAGCGGAGGGCGACGCCGCGCCACTTCCCGAGGCCTTTCACGAGTTGCTGGAATTCGGCATCCTCGCCAGCGAGGTTGATCCCTTCGATCCCATGGAAAGGGCCATGCGGGCGTTGGGCCAGCGCTATCTCGTCGATACCGAGCACCTGCATGCCGACTGGGCGCTCGCGCACGACTATCCGCTGACGCGCGACATGCGCGCCGTGTCGCATGCGTGGCGCTCGACGCGCGGCGACGAATACGTCGTCGCCGCCAAGGGTGCGCCCGAGGCCATCGCCGATCTCTGCCATCTCGATGCGGCACGCGCCACCGCAATGGCGCGGCAGGTTGAGGAGCTTTCGTCGCTAGGGCTGCGGGTTCTCGGCGTTGCCGCGGCCCGGTTCCGGGGTGCGGCGTGGCCCGAGATCCAGCACGATTTCGACTTCCGGCTGCTCGGTCTGCTCGCGCTCGCCGACCCGTTGCGTCCGGCGGTTCCCGCCGCCATCGCCGAATGCAAGGCGGCGGGCATCCGCGTCGTCATGATCACCGGCGACTATCCGGGCACCGCGCTGGCGATCGCGCGCGAGGCGGGGCTCGATGACGGCGAGGTGATGACCGGCGCCGAACTCGACCAGCTGACGGACGCGGAGTTACGCACACGCCTTGCCACGACGAATGTCTTCGCACGCGTCGTGCCCGACCAGAAGCTGAAGCTGGTCACGGCCCTGAAGGAAAATGGCGAGATCGTCGCCATGACCGGCGACGGCGTCAACGACGCCCCGGCGCTCAAGGCCGCGCACATCGGCGTGGCCATGGGCGGCCGCGGCACCGACGTCGCGCGCGAGGCTGCCTCGCTGGTGCTGCTCGACGACGACTTCGCCTCCATCGTCCATGCGGTGCACCTCGGCCGCCGCATTTACGACAACCTGCGCAAGGCGCTGGCCTACATCCTCGCGGTGCACGTGCCGATTGCCGGCATGTCGCTGCTGCCGGTGCTCTTCGGCTGGCCGCTGATCTTCTTTCCCGTACACATCGCCTTCCTCGAATTCATCATCGACCCTGCGTGCTCCATCGTCTTCGAGGCGGAGCGCGCGGAGCCGAACGCCATGCGCCGGCCGCCGCGGTGCCCCGACGAGCCGCTCTATACCGGATGGAACGTCGCGCTCAGCCTGCTGCAGGGCGTCGGCGTACTCGTGCTGGGCATGGCTGTGTTCGGCATCGCGCTCGAGCGCGGCCTTGCCGAAGGCGCAGCCCGCGCGCTGACCTTCACCACCCTGGTCGTCGGCAACATCGCGCTGATCTTCACCAACCGCAGTTGGGAACGCACGGTGCTCGCGACGATCGCCATCCCCAACCACTCACTGTGGTGGATCACTGGTGGTGCCGGGCTCTGCCTGGCGCTCGTACTGGGCGTGCCCGCCCTGCGTGACCTGTTCCGGTTCGCGCCGGTCGCGTTCCCCGACCTGCTGCTGGCGATTGGCGCCGGACTGGCCGGGATCGCGTGGTTCGAGTTTTTCAAGCTCCTGCACAAATCCCGCGCACGGTAGTGTTGGCCGCAGAAAGTCAGCCGTGGCGGCGCGCCGAAAAGTCGCGATTCAGGAAGCGGCCTCGGCCACGGCGTAGATCGCCGGCAGGTTGCGCCAGGCGCCGCGCACGTCCATGCCGCAACCGAACACGTAGCGGTCCGGCAGCCGCAGGCCGACGAAGTCGGCCTCGACCGGCTTGGGCGCGCCGATCTCCTTGTCCGTCAGCACGGCGATCAGGCAGTCGCGCGCACCCTGATCAAGGAGGCGATCCTTGATGGCGGCCAGGGTGATGCCTTCGTCGAGGATGTCGTCGAGCACCAGCACCCGGCGGTCGCGCACCGCCGCGCGCGGCGTCGCCACCCAGGCCACGCCCTGCCCCTGCAGGGTGTTGCGGTAGCGCGTGGCGTGCAGGTAATCGCATTCCAGCGGGAAAGCGAGCTTGGGCAGCACCTGTCCGGCAAAAAAGACGCCACCGCCCATGACGGTCAGCACCAGCGGATAGTCGTCGTCGCCGGCGAGGCGTTCCGTGATGTCGACCGCCAGCCGGTCGATCGCGCGCGTCACCGCCTCGGCGGAGTGGATCAGTTCCGCCCGGGTCAGGATGCGTCGCGCCTCCGCCGGCGTCATGGCGCGCGCTTGGCCTTGAGGTATTCGGTGAAGGCGCCGCCGACCTCCGGATGACGCATGCCGAGTTCGACGGTGGCTTGCAGATAGCCCAGCTTGGAACCGCAGTCGTAGCGCGTGCCCTGGTAACGATAAGCGAGGATCTGCTGTTGTTGCATCAGCGAGGCGATGCCGTCGGTGAGCTGAATCTCGCCGCCCGACCCGGGGCGAACTTTGTCGAGATGGCGGAAGATTTCCGGCGTCAGCACGTAGCGGCCGACCACCGCCAAGGTCGACGGTGCATCCTCGGGCTTTGGCTTCTCGACGATGCCGGTGATCTGCTCGACCCGCTCGGCCAGCGGCCGCGAGGCAACGATGCCGTAGCTGCGCGTGTCGGCGCGCGGCACGTCCTGCACACCCAGCACCGAACAGTGGTAGTAGTCGAAGGTCTCGACCATCTGCTGCATCACCGGCGGCTGGCCGTCGAGCAGGTCATCGGCCAGCAGCACCGCGAACGGCTCGTCGCCGACCGCCGGCCGCGCGCACAGCACCGCGTGACCCAGTCCGAGCGCCTCGGCCTGGCGGATGTAGATACAGTTGATGTTGCGCGGCAGCATGCCGCGGACGAAGTCGAGCATCTCGTTCTTGCCGCGCGCCGCCAACTCGTTTTCCAGCTCGTAGGCCTTGTCGAAGTGATCCTCGATAGCGCGCTTGGAGCGGCCGGTGACGAAGATCATGTCGGTGATGCCCGCCGCCACGGCTTCTTCCACCGCGTACTGGATCAGCGGCTTGTCGACGATGGGCATCATCTCCTTGGGACTGGCCTTGGTGGCCGGCAGGAAGCGCGTGCCCATGCCAGCCACGGGAAAGACGGCTTTGGTGACTTTTTTCATGATTGCAGCAACTCCATCAATTGCGCCTGATCGAGGATTATGACGCCCAATTCGCGCGCCTTGTCGAGCTTCGAGCCGGCCTCGGCGCCGACCACGACGAAATCGGTCTTTTTCGACACCGAACCGGCCACCTTGCCGCCACGCGATTCAATCCGCGCCTTGGCGTCGTCACGGGTCAGGCTCGGCAGCGTACCGGTCAGCACGAAAGTCTTGCCGACGATCTCCGAATCGGTCGCCACCGGCTCGCTCGGCGTGCCGCGAACACTGACTTTCGCCAGGCCGTCGATGACCTCCCGGTTGTGCGCTTCGGCGAAGAAATGGGCGATCGATGCCGCCACTACCGGCCCTACGTCCGGTACTTGCCGCAGGCGCGTTTCGTCGGCGACCATCAGCGCTTCCAGGTTGCCGAAATGGCGGGCCAGGTCCTTGGCCGTCGATTCGCCGACGTTGCGGATGCCCAGCGCGAAAATAAAGCGCGCCAGGCTCGGCGCCTTGCTGCGCTCGATGGCGGCCAGCAGATTGTTCGCCGACTTTCCGCCCATGCGTTCGAGGCCGGCGAGCCGCTCCGGATCGAGCCGGTAAAGATCGACCGGCGTGCGCACCAAGTCGCCGTCGACCAGCTGGTCGACCAGCTTCTCGCCGAGGCCCTCGATGTCCATCGCGCGCCGTGACGCGAAATGCAGTAGCGCCTGCTTGCGCTGCGCCGGGCAATAGAGCCCACCGGTGCAACGTGCGATGGCCTCGTCCTCCGGCCTCTCGATGGCCGAGCCGCAGACGGGACAGGACTTCGGCATGATGAACTCGGGGGCCAGGATGGGGCGTAACTCGGCCAGCACGCCGACCACTTCTGGAATCACGTCGCCAGCGCGGCGCACGATCACCGTGTCGCCGATGCGCACGTCCTTGCGCCTTACCTCGTCCTCGTTATGCAGCGTCGCGTTGGTGACGGTGGCACCGCCGACGAACACCGGCGCCAAGCGCGCCACCGGCGTGATGGCTCCCGTGCGGCCCACCTGCACCTCGATGGCCTCGACGATCGTCAGCGCTTCCTGCGGGGGATACTTGTGCGCCACCGCCCAGCGCGGCTCGCGGCTGACGAAGCCGAGTTCCTGTTGCAGCGCCAGCGCATTGACCTTGTAGACAACGCCGTCGATGTCGAACGGCAACTGGTCGCGCATGGCGAGGATGCGATCGTGGAATTCGATCAACTGCCCGGCACCGCCCACGACGACGCGGTGCTCGCAGACCGGCAGTCCGAATCCGATCAGTGCGTCGAGCACGCCGCCATGCGTGGCGGACGGTGGCCCGCCGGCTGTTTCGCCCAGGCCGTAGGCGTAGAAGGACAGCGGCCGCTCGGCCGCCATCCTCGGATCGAGCTGGCGCACGCTGCCGGCCGCGCCGTTGCGTGGATTCACCAGCGCCGGCTTGCCGAGCCGGCGCTGCTGCTCGTTGTAGCGTTCGAAATCCGGCCGGCTCATGAACACTTCGCCGCGCACTTCCAGTACCTCAGGCGCCGCGCCATTCAAGCGTAGCGGAATGCGCCGGATGGTGCGGATGTTCTGCGTCACGTCCTCGCCGGTCTCGCCGTCGCCGCGCGTGGCCGCCTGCACCAGCACGCCGTGCTGATAGCGCAGGTTGATGGCCAGACCGTCGAACTTCAACTCGGCGGCGTATTCGACTGGCGGCGCGCTTTCGGGCAAGGCCAGCGCCTTGCGCACCCGCGCATCGAAGGCTGCCGCGCCGCCGGGTCCGGTATCCGTCTCGGTGCGAATCGACAGCATGGGCACGGCGTGGCGCACCGGCGCGAAGCCATCCAGTGGCTTGCCGCCGACACGCTGGGTCGGCGAATCGGCCGTCAGCAGTTCCGGAAATTCGCCTTCCAGCGCCTGAAGTTCGCGGAACAGCCGGTCGTATTCGGCGTCCGGAACGGTCGGCGCGTCGAGCACGTAATACGCGTGATTGTGGCGCTCGATTTCGCCACGGAGGAATTCGGCGCGCTGTCCTGCTTCGCGCGGAACCGCCATCAGGAGAACAGGCGCAGCGCCCGCACGCTGCCGGCGACGATCTGGTGGTGCGCCATGCGCTGTTGCAGTTCGCCGACCTTGGCGCGGATGCTGGCGATCATCTCCGGCGTCAACGGGCTGCCGTGGGCATCGACCAGCGTGCCACCCAGCGCGCCGGTCAGCTGGCGCGCCACGGCCATCATGGCGTCGAACACCGCCGGGCCGTCGGCCACGCGCGGCACGTCGAGCGACAAGGTAACGCCCTGCGTCGCCAGCGACTTCATGGCGTCGGCGACGAACAGTTCGGCGCCAATGTTGCTCAGCGTGAAGCGGGTCATGCGGGCATCGTCGAGCGCGTGGAAGCTGCCATCCTCGAGCAGGCACAGCCCCGCCGCCTCGGTCACGCCGCGCAGCTTCGTACCCGCGAAAGGTTCGCCGGTGGTCACGAGGTTCACACCCAGTTGCAGATCGACGCTGGCACAGAATTCGTCGAGCGCGCGCGCGCTGACCAGCGCCTCCTCCTGATCCGGCAGTTCGGCGACGCCGGCGCACTGGCCGACGATGTCTCGCACGCCGTCGAAGAAGACCGACAATCCCGCGTCGGTCACGGCGCCCTGCCGATCGGCCAGTTGCAGGGCGGCGCACATCACGCCATAGCGGCCGGCATCATGCGCCGACAAGCGCCGCCAGGCGCCCACGCCTCCGTCGAAGCCCAGCCAGGACAGCGGCTTCCCGACATGCCCGGCCCAGCGCGCCTGCATCGCCCACAGCGCCGGCGCCGGCACGGCCTCGGTGAAATCCATGCGGACGAGGCAATCGGCGATGTCGTCGGCGTATTCGCCCGGCAGCGGCGGCAGGCTGGCGGCGCTTGCATCGTGGGCGGTGTCGGCCGTCTCGCCGGCAGCCGCCGACACAGCGGTTGCGGTTGCCGGCGCGGCGAAACCGCCGATGGCCGGGTCCTTGGCTTCCAGGGTGTGGAACGGCGTGTCGCCGAGCGAGGGCTCGGTGCCCGCGCTTTCGCCGCCGAGCAGGACGTCGGGCTGGCCGCCCTTGAAAATCTTCTCCGCCAGCTGGCGATGCTGGCGCTCCTGCCACTTGTTGTAGCCCCAGACGCCGGCCACCGCCGCCGCGCCGGCGGCGATCAAGGCGAGTTGCAAATCACTCATGCGGCTTCCCTTTCGGTCATCCGCAGGGCTTCCTCGATGTCGACTTCGACCACCCGCGACACGCCCTGCTCCTGCATGGTAACGCCGATCAGATGCTGCGCCATTTCCATGGCGATCTTGTTGTGGGTGATAAAGACGAACTGCGTCTGCGTCGACATGCGCTTGACCATGCCGCAGAAGCGCTCGGTGTTGCTGTCGTCGAGCGGCGCGTCCACCTCGTCGAGCATGCAGAACGGCGCCGGATTGAGCTGGAACATGGCGAACACCAACGCAATGGCCGTCAGCGCCTTCTCCCCGCCCGAAAGCAGATGAATCGTCGAATTCTTCTTGCCGGGCGGCTGCGCCATGATCTGGATGCCGGCGTCGAGAATCTCCTCGCCGGTGAGCAGCAGCCTGGCCTCGCCGCCGCCGAACAGATGCGGGAACAGCTCGCCGAAGTGGCGGTTGACCGTGTCGTAGGTCTCCTGCAACTGCTCGCGCGTCTCGCGGTCAATGCGGCGGATGGCGTCTTCCAGCGTGTTGATGGCGGTGGCCAGGTCGGTGGACTGTTCGTCGAGGAAGCCCTTGCGCTCGCGTGCCACGGTCAATTCCTCCAGCGCCGCCAGGTTCACCGGGCCAAGCGCTTCGATCTCCGCGCCCAGCCGGGCGATGTCGCCGGCCAGGCCGCTTTCCTTCAGGCCCGGCGTCAGTTCGGCGGCGATCTCGGCTTCCTGCTCGGGCGTCGTCACGCCCACCTCGACCAGGCGCTGCTGGAACTGCTCGGCATTCAGCTCGGCGGCCTGCTGCTTGAGCTTCCAGTCGTTGATCTTGTCGCGCGCCGGTTGCAGGCCCTGCTCCAGCTTCAGACGCTGTTCCTCCAGCGCGCGCAAGTCGCTGGCCGCGGTTTCCAGCGCATTGCGCCGCTCGGCCAGCAGGCCTTCGCGACCGCCGCGCGCATCGAGCGCCGTCTGCAACTGTTCCAGCAGCACGACATCGCTAATGCCGGCCACTTCCGCGTGCCCAGTGGCCGCGTCGGCGGCGACACGTTCCAGTTGCACGCGCGCCGTCTCGGCGGCGCGGGCGTTGTCCTCGAGTCTCGACCGACATTCGCGCTCGGAAAAATTGGCTTCCTGCGCCTCGCGCGCCAGCTGGTGTTCGAGCGCGCGCGCCTCGCGCAGCGCCGTATCCTGCTGGCGCTGACCTGCCAGCGCCTCCTCGACGCGGGTGCGCACCGCAGCCAACTGCTCGCGGCCAGCATTGGCTTCGCCCTCGGCTCGCGCCAGTTCGCCGCGCTCGCTTTCCTCGCCGCGCAGGATATCGTCGAGGTCGCGGTCGATCTGGCTGGCGCGCTCGTCGTAACGGGCCTGGATCTGCGTCAGCTTGAGCACCTCGACGCGGGCGCCGTGCAGGCGCTGCTGAACCTCATCGACCCGCCGGCGGGCGGCGTGTTGCGACGACTGACTTTCGTTGAGCAGCCGTTCGGCCTCGGCCTGCGCTTCGCGGGCGGCCTCTTCCTCGGCCTCGCGCGCCTCGATGACCGCCGAGAGTTCCTCGATCTCGCGCTGGCGCTCGATGACGCCGTGCGTCTTGACATCCGGCACGTAGAGCGTGAGGCCGCGCGGTGTCAGCAGATGTCCCTGGCGGCTGACCCAGGTGCCGCCGGCCGCCAGCCGGCCGCCCAGGTCGTCGGCGCACCGGACGCCGGCCAACCATTCGTCGAGAACCGCCGACCAGCGGACATCGTCGCAGCGGACCTTGGCCCTCAGGCCGTCGGGACCGCCGGCCGGCACCGCCGCGCCATCGGCGAAGGCCAGCGCGAAAGTCAGCGGTGGCGGCGCGCCGAGCGCATCGCGGGCGACACCATGATCGGCGACCCGCGCCGACAAACGCTCGCGCAGGACGGCTTCGACCGCCGTTTCCCAACCCGTCTCGACGTGGATGCCGCGCCACAGCGGCTGGGCATCGGCCAGGCCATTCGCTTTCAACCAGTCGCCGATTTCGCCGTTCTGCTGCACGCGGCTTTGCAGTTGCTGAAGGGCATCGCGCCGGGCGCGCGCCTCGGTGACCTGCCGGTGCGAGGCCGCGAGGCGCTCGCGGGCCGTGCGCAGGGCTCCTTCCATGCCTGGCAGAAGCCCCTGAAGTTCGGCCACCCTTTGCTGCTGGATGGCCAGTTCTTCCTCGGCGCGCGCCTCGGTCTCCTCAGCGGCGGCGCGTTGCACTGGATCAGGCGTCGCCAGCGCGGCCTTTTCCTGCTCCAGGCGGACCCGCCGCGCCGTGAAGTTCTCGATGGCGCGCAGCGCGTGGCCGCGATCGGCCTCGGCCAGCCGCAAACCTTGCTCGGCTTCGTTCAGCTGCCGGCGCGCTTCCGCTACCTGGCTGCCGGCGTTCTGCACCTCGGCTTCGGCCTCGGGCAGGCGCGCCGCCGCTTCCTCGTGACGGGCCTGGGCGGTCGCCATGCGCTCGGCGGAGTTCTCCAGCAGCGACTGCCAGCGGAATTCCTCGTCCTCGACGCGTTTCTGCTCGCCGCTCCAGTGCGCACGCTCGACTTCCAGCTGCGCCAGCCGGGTTTCCAGGCGCTGGCGGGAATCGCGCACATGGCCGATCTCCGATTCGAGACGCTTGACCTCGGCGTTGGCCGAATACATCTCCGCCTGCGCGGCGTGCAGCGTGTCGGAAGCGGCGAAATGGGCCTCGCGCGCGTGTTCGACTTTTGCCTCGACCTCGCGCAACTGCGCCGTCTCGGCCTCGACGCGGTTGATCGACTTCTCCACCTCGCGGCCGTGCCGCTCGCCTTCCGCCTGGGCGTCGTTGCGTTTCTTCAGCCACAGCAGGTTCTGGCGCCGACCGAGCTGGCCGTGGAGATCGCGATATTGGCGCGCCACTTCGGCCTGCGTTTCCAGCCGGCCGATCTGGCCGTCGAGTTCGTTGCGGATATCGTCCACGCGCGCCAGGTTTTCCCTGGCATCCTCGAGACGATACCCGGTCTCCTTGCGCCGTTCCTTGTACTTAGTGACGCCAGCGGCTTCCTCGAGGAAGAAACGCAGTTCCTCGGGCTTGGCCTCGACGATGCGCGAGATCATGCCCTGGCCGATGATCGCGTAGGCGCGCGGCCCAAGGCCGGTGCCGAGGAACAGGTCGATCACGTCGCGCCGGCGCACGTGCAGGTTGTTGATGTAGTAGTTCGAGTTGCCTTCGCGGTCGAGCACGCGCTTGACGGTGATTTCGGCGTATTGCGACCACTGACCGGCGGCGCGGCCCTGGGCATTGTCGAAAAACAACTCGACGCTGGCCCGGCTGACTTCCTTGCGGGTGCCGGAGCCCTTGAAGATCACGTCCTGGATCGACTCGCCGCGCAGTTCCGAGGCTTTCGACTCGCCCAGCACCCAGCGCACGGCATCGATGACGTTGGACTTGCCGCAGCCGTTCGGCCCGACCACGCCGGCCAGCTGGCCGGGAAACAGCACGGTGGTCGGCTCGACGAAGGACTTGAAGCCGGCAAGTTTGAGTTTGATCAGTCGCACGCGGGAAAACCCTAAATTGGCACTGGGTATTGCCTTGGGCGGACGATTATAAGCGGAGGCGACCTTGGCCCCGAAACGCCGCGGATTTGCCGAATCGGCTCCGCCGAGATTTCGTCCTCGCGGAGAACTGATAGGATCGGGCAGAGAGGAAACCGATCATGATCATGAAGATGTGCGTACCGACGATGTTGCTCGCCCTGATGCTCGCCCCGGTCGCCGCGGGCGCGGCAAGTGTCGAGGAACAACTGAATCAGCTCGAGGAACAACGGCATCAAGCCTTGGTCAGCGGCAATTGGCATGATCTGGCAGCGCTCCACGGCGATGAGTTCTTCTACAACAGCGCAACCGGTACCTCGCTGACGAAGAAGGCCTTCATCGGCTACATGAAGTCCGGCGCGGTACGCGTGAAGCGTGCGACGCGAGAGCCGGCCGCCGTTCGCGTGCACGGGAATACCGCGGTGGTGACCGGCGTGGAACGCGTCGAGGCAACAGTCGAGGGCAAGGATAAGACGGTCAGTTCGCGGTACCTGCACGTATGGGCGAATGAGGCACAAGGCTGGCGGCTGGTTGCGCGTCAAGCGACCTACCTGACCGAGAACAGATAAGGCCTCGTTCCCGGAAGGATGAAGGAGCCCATGGTCGAGGCGCAAGCTTGATCATCGATGTTCGTTGCTTACTCCTCAGGCGAACCAGCCGTGGAGATACCAGCAGGTCGCCGTCGAGGATGCCGGCATCGACCATGCTGTTGCCGCGCGCCGAGCCGGGTTCGAGGATGATGACACCCTTCCTGGCCAGGGCCCGCAGGTAATCTTCCGCCGCATTGGGCGAGGCGAAACCAAACGCGCTGCAGATCTCGGTGCGCGGCGGATTCTTCCTCAGCGCCGGCGCGGTACGGAATCGACGATTTCGTGGCGGGAAAGGTCGACGTCGCGGAACTTGACCCGCTCGAAGCGCATCCTGGGGGCGCCGAAAGGCACCAGGGCATCCATGCCGAGCTTGGTGATGGTGCCGCCCTTGCCATCCGGATTGAGGGTGACCAGGGGATTCAGGATGTGGCCTTCCTCGCGCGGCAGCACGACCATGTCGCGCTCGGGATCGAAGCGCGTCGTGATCGCCCAGTCGACATCGACCGCGTTCCTCGGGTCCACGTCGGTATCGACGACCACCACGCGTTGCAGCGGCCGGAATGCCTTGAAGGTGGCGCGGATGGCATCCTTGCCGACGTCGGCGCGGGTGTTCCTCACCTGGACCACCGCTTCGTAGAAACCGCAGCCGCCGTGCGGCAGATAAACGGCGACCAGTTCCGGTACTTCACGCTTGACGGCGTGAAAGATCGCCGCCTCGGCGGTGAAGCCCACCGCGTTCCAGACTTCCATCCCCGACAGCACGGTATGGAACATCGGCTGGGCGCGGCGGGTGATGGCCTTGACCTTCATCACCCAGCGCTGGTCGCGCTCGCCGTAGTAGCCGGTCACCTCGGCGAAGGGCGCCTCGGTCTCGCGCAGGCCGGGAAGAATCTCGGCCTCGATGACGAACTGGGCATCGGCATAGGCGGGAACATCCACCGTCCGCGCCTCGACGAAGTCGATGGCGCGGCCCGCCAGGTGATGGGCCACCACGTTCTTGAAGTCGCCCAGGCGCGGCAACGCGGCGGCGATCCAGGGCGCCAGGCCGACACCGACGTTGATGGTCACCGGCAACGGCTCGTTGCGTTTCTCCATGATCTCGACGTATTCGCCGAGATGCCGGCCCGGATCGATGAGGAAGGTGAGGCGATTCTTGCGCGTCACCATCATGCGGTGAATCGAGACGTTGGGCGCACCGGTCAGCGGGTTGCGCGCGACCACCAGGGCGGCGTCGAGGTAACGGCCGCCATCCTTGATGGCATGTACCGGGATGGGCAGGCCGGCGAGGTTCACGCCGCTTTCGACGACCTCGTTGGCCGGGGCGCGCTTGAGCAGGCGGCCGGCCAGCGCCGCGGGATTCTTCTGCCAGCCGGCAATGGCCCTGGCGATGGCAAACGGTACCTCGTCCTTGGGCAGCCCGAACAACTGGCCGACGATGTCGCGGTTCCACAGCAGGCCGGTGACCACGGGATATTCGCTGCCCTTGACCCGCTCGAACAACACCGGCTTGCCGCCTTCCAGCCGCTTGGCGATGCCGGCCAGTTCGAAGCGGCCGTCCACTTCGGTCTTGACCCGGCGCAACTGGCCCGCCCGATCGAGAAAGTCGACGCAGGCGCCGAGATCGATCAGTCGCCTGGCTTGCGCGGGTGACGATGTGGCTGATGCATTCTTGGTTTTCAACGCCATGATGTTTGCTCCCGAAGTTTGAATGGCGGCGCTTCATATCGCCACCAGGCAAGAATCGTCGGGCAATGTACCAAACAAAATGGGCTTTCCTTGAACTTTCGTCATCCGCCCCGCTGCTCTGGAAAGCAGAAAGCGACGAAGAGCCGAAGTTTCACTGGCGAATCACGATGCGCGGGGCGCAATCCTTTTGTCCGATGCAACACCACTTGAAACGCACGTTGCCATCCATCGACGTCATGTATTGACATACGAAGTCTTGATATATAAACTTTTGCCGTAGCGATACGCTTTGGCACGACAACATGGAGGTGCGGCCAGCATGAACGCCCAATCGGGTTTAGCGTCAGCAGGGCGCCAAGCGCCAAGGCGAATCGAGGAGATCGATGCTGTCGTGATTCGTTTCGCCGGCGATTCGGGCGACGGCATGCAACTGACCGGAACGGAGTTTGCGCACGCGGTGGCGGTCGCCGGACACGACTTCTCCACGCATCCGGACTTTCCTTCCGAAATTCGCGCCCCGGCCGGTTCGCTATTCGGCGTCTCGGGCTACCAGATACAGTATTCGTCAAACCCGGTGCGCACGTCCGGCGATGAACTCGATGTGCTGGTGGCGATGAATCCAGCGGCGCTAAAGGTGAATCACGCCGATGTGAAGCGCGAGGGTTTGCTCATCGTCAATACCGGCGCGTTCACCGAGGCAAACCTGGCCAAGGCGGGCTATGCGAGCGATCCCCTGACCGACGGAACACTGGACGGTCGCCGCTTCATTGGCGTCGATATCACCCAGTTGACCGAAAATTCAGTGAGTGACACCGGACTATCGAAGAAAGACTCCGGCCGCTGCAAGAACTACTTCGCCCTTGGGCTCGTGCTCTTCCTCTATGGCCGGCCGATCGATCGGGAAATCGCCAACGTGCGGAAGAAGTTCGCAAGGAAGCCAACCCTTGGCGAGGCCAACGTGCTGGCCTTGCGTGCTGGCCACGCGTATGGCGAAGCGACCGAGCCATTCGAGGTCGCTTATCGTGTCCGCGCGCGTCCGGCGACACCGGGAAACTACCGTAGCCTGACCGGCAACAGCGCGCTCGCGCTCGGCTTCGTGGCCGCCGCCGAACTGTCCCGCGTTCCGCTGTTTCTCGGTTCCTATCCGATAACCCCCGCCACCGACATCCTGCACGAGTTGTCAGCACTGAGGCATTTCAACGTCTCGACCTTCCAGGCCGAGGATGAGATCGCGGCGATCTGCTCTTGCATCGGCGCCGCCTACGGCGGATCACTGGCGCTGACGACCACTTCGGGTCCAGGCATGGCGCTAAAAACGGAGGCACTGGGTTTGGCGGTAATGCTCGAACTACCGCTGGTCATCGTGAATGTCCAGCGTGGGGGGCCATCCACCGGACTGCCGACCAAGATCGAGCAGGCCGACTTGCTGCAAGCGGTTTACGGTCGCAACGGTGAATGTCCAATCCCGGTGATTGCCGCCTCGACCCCCGCCGATTGCTTCGATTGCGCCATGGAAGCCTTTCGCATCGCCGTCGAGTACATGACGCCGGTCATTCTCCTTTCGGATGGCGGCATCGCCAACGCGAGTGAGCCATGGCGGATACCGGATATCGGAAGCTTGCCCAAACTCGAGGTGAGTTATCGCACCGATCCCGAGGGCTTTCAACCGTATGCGCGGAACGCCAATCTCGCACGGCCATGGGTGCGGCCCGGTACTCCCGGAATGGAACATCGGATTGGCGGCTTGGAGAAGGATTTCCTCAGCGGGGCAATTTCGCACAACCCGATCAACCATCAGCGCATGGTCGAGGTGCGGGCAGCCAAAGTCGAAGGAATCGCCAACGGCATTCCGCCCCTGCGGGTCGATGGCCCAACGAGCGGCGATCTACTGATCATCGGTTGGGGCAGCACGCACGGTGCCATCGCTCAGGCACGCGAACAAGCCGCCACGCTCGGCAAGTCCGTGGCCCACGTCCATCTGCGCCACCTGAATCCGTTGCCGGCCGATCTGGGCGACATCATCGACCGCTACAAGACAATCCTGATCCCGGAACTGAATGGCGGGCAACTACGCAAGATGCTGCGTGAACGTTATCTGCGGGACTTCGCGCTTCTGTCCAAGGTTCAAGGCCGGCCATTCAAGGTCTCGGAAATTCATGACCGCATCATCGAATTGTGCTGAGGACATGCAAATGAGTCACATGCCTGAAGCAGTGGCGCTGACGAAGCGGGATTTCGAGTCCGACCAGGAAGTGCGCTGGTGCCCCGGGTGCGGGGATTACATGGTCCTGAGCATGGTGCAGAAAACGCTGGCCACGCTGGGCATCCGACGGGAGAACTTCGCCTTCATCTCCGGCATCGGCTGTTCCAGTCGCTTCCCGTACTATCTCAACACCTATGGCATGCACAGCATTCATGGCCGAGCGCCGGCGATCGCCAGCGGATTGAAACTTGCGCGACCGGACCTTTCGGTATGGGTGGTAACCGGGGATGGCGACGCCCTGGCCATCGGCGGCAATCACTTCATTCATGCCATGCGGCGCAACGTCGATCTCAAGATCATTTTGCTCAACAACCGGATTTACGGCCTGACCAAGGGCCAGTACTCGCCAACATCGGAGCAAGGCAAGAAAACCAAGAGCACGCCTCTCGGGAGCATAGACAGGCCATTTATGCCGGCATCGGTGGCCTTGGGCGCCGGCGCGACCTTCGTCGCGCGAACGGTCGATAACGACTTGGCGCACATGGGCCACGTGTTGGAACGTGCCGCAGCGCACAAAGGCACGGCATTTGTCGAAGTGCTTCAAAACTGCTCGGTATTCAACGATGGCGCCTACGCGGCCGTCACCGAGAAAGCGACGCGCCACGACACGCGGTTGATGCTCGAACACGGCAAGCCATTACTGTACGGGAAGGAGCGCACCAAGGGATTACGCCTGCGCGGTCTTGAACTGGAACCGGTGACACTCGGCGGCGACGGCATCACGGAGGCCGACCTCGTCCTCCACGATGAAAGGGCACCCCACGCTACCTTGGCGATGTTGCTGGCTCAGTTGGAACTGCCCGACTTCCCGATTCCATTCGGCGTGCTGCGGGCGATCGAGGCACCAACCCATGATGCGCTCAACGCCCGATTGCGCGAGGAAGCACACGGCGTCAAGGGCGTTGGCGACCTTGGTGCCCTGCTCAATAGCGGCGAAACCTGGGTCATTGAAGAGGCAATTTGAACAACGTACTGCGAGGGATACGAGAATGGCGTTGATGATCAATGGCAATTGCGTCAATTGCACTGTCTGCATGCCCGAGTGCCCGAACGAAGCCATCTCGCCGGGAGACGGAATCTTCGTGATCGATCCGAACAAGTGCACGGAATGCATTGGACACTACGACGAGTCACAGTGCATCGATATCTGTCCGGTGGAGTGCATCGTGGTCAATCCGGACCGGGTCGAGTCCAGGGATGAACTCCAAGCAAAAGCCGACACCATCAAGGCTGCCGCCGCAAGCAAAGGTACGTAGTGTTCAACCTGCCCGAAGGCTCTTCAGCGAGGTTCTCTGTTTGCTGAGCAAATCCAGAAGCGAAATTTTCTCCTTCTCGGTGAGCCCGTTAAACATTTCTGAAACCAGCTTCTCGTGCACTTTGGCCGCCGAGGAAAAGGTCTTCTTTCCCTTGGCGGTCAAAGTGATCAAGATTGCACTACGGTTCTGGGGATCGACAGAACGTAACACTATTCCCTCTTCCTCCAGTCGATCCGTAATGCCGGTAATGTTTCCATTGGTAACCATGAGTCGCCTGGAAAGCTCGACCATGCGCATACCCTTGGGTTGCCTGCTGAGATGGGACATCAGATCAAAGCGCGGCAACGTCATCGAAAACTCCTGATACAGTCTCCGTCCCAATTCGTCCTTGACGGATTTATGAACTGCCATTAGCCTCAGCCACAGCCTCAGGTCCAAGTGCTCCGCGGCAACCGACTCCTGTGCTGCTCCAGCCTCAATTGCACGCATGATGGGTTCACGTTTTCGCAAGGACATCAGTGTTTCCTCAATTGTGGCGATTACTCCACCTATCGGCGCAACCAGCGCGGACAGTGGCCACACCTCGTAACAACTCGCGGGCGGGTGGCCGATGACAAGCCAAAGGTGGCGCCAATCAATAAGCAATTATGCATATTAATCCAAAAGGCTCTTCTCGCGAATGAAGTGGTCTCTGAGCTCACGGCAACCGCATGAATGACGTTGTCGTGAACGCCGGAAATATTTGTTTACGATCAAACAGTTGCGAGGGGGCTGTTCACAAGGGCTTGAATTCTGTAGTTTTCTGTCTTTTTGGGGTAGCCCATGGAGACGGAAGGCAAACTGCGCCTGGCGGACGTATTCGTATCGATCAGCGACCCGAGGCAGGCGGGCAAGGTCGAACACGACCTGGTTGAATTGCTGGTGGTGGCGGTCAATGCTGTGCTGGTTGGCGCCGACACTTTCGTCGAGATCGAGCGGTGGGCAAAGGAGAAGCTCGACTGGCTGCGCAGCTACCTGCGGCTTGATAACGGCATTCCCTCCCATGACACCTTCGGCCGGCTGTTCGGCTTGATCGATCCGATGGAATTCGAAGCGGCGTTCCGGCGTTGGGTAGGCACGATTCTCCCGGCTGTGGGCGGGGATACCGTGGTGGCCATTGACGGCAAGACCAGCATCGAGCGACGCTTCTACCTGAGCAGCCTGGCGCCTGATGCCGCCCGCCTGGCGAAGGCAATCCGTTCTCACTGGAGCGTCGAGAACCGCCATGCACTGGTGCATGGATGTGGCTTTCGCCGACGACCAGATGCGTGCCCGAACCGGTCACTCCGCCCACAACCTCGCCGTCTTGAAGCACATCACCTTGAACCTCATCCGCCTCGATCCCAATCCCCGCAAGGGCGGTATCAAGGCCCGACGACTCATCGCCGCTACTTCCGACACCTACCGCGCCCAACTCCTCGGACTGGCGTAACGTTCATGCGATTGCCCTGGGTCAAACTGTCAGGCGACGGCCTGATCGAGGCCGAAGGCACGATGCAGCACGCGCACGGCCAACTCCAGATACTTCTCGTCAACCACCACCGATATCTTGATTTCCGATGTCGAAATCATCTGGATATTGATCCCTTCCTCGGCCAACACCCGAAACATCTTGCTGGCAACGCCGGGATGCGAACGCATGCCGACACCGACTGCCGACACCTTGCAGATGTGATTGTCACCCTCGACCGCCCGAGCGCCAACATGAGGGCGAATCTGCTCGTCGAGGATCTTGCGCGCGCGGACAAACTCGCCGCGCGGCACGGTGAATGAAAAGTCGGTGGTGCCATCGTGTCCTACATTCTGGATGATGACATCCACATCGATATTGGCATCGGCGATCGGTCCGAGTATCTGGTAGGCGATACCGGGACGGTCCGGAACCCCGAGTACCGTCAGTTTGGCCTCGTCGCGGTTGAAAGCGATGCCGGAAATGATTGGCTGTTCCATCTTGATATCTTCCTCGAAAGTGATCAGCGTGCCGTCGGTTTCCTGGCCCTCTTCCTCGAAACTGGACAGCACGCGCAATTTGACCTTGTACTTGCCGGCGAACTCAACAGAGCGTATCTGCAGCACCTTCGAACCGAGGCTGGCCATTTCCAGCATCTCCTCGAATGTGACACGCTCGAGTTTGCGCGCTTCAGGGACAATGCGGGGATCAGTGGTATAGACGCCGTCAACATCAGTGTAAATCTGGCACTCGTCCGCCCGAAGCGATGCCGCCAGGGCAACACCCGAGGTATCGGAGCCTCCACGGCCTAGCGTGGTGATGTTGCCCGCCTCGTCCACCCCTTGAAAGCCAGCGACAATGACCACTGTGTCGTTGCCAAGATCGCGGCGAATATTCTTGTCGTCGATGTCGATAATGCGCGCCTTGGTGAAAGTACTGTCGGTCAATACCCTCACCTGTCCGCCAGTGTAGCTCTTGGCCTTGATCCCGAGGTCTTTGAGCGCCATGGCCAACAACGCGATGGTTACCTGTTCGCCCGTGGACACCATGACATCAAGCTCGCGGGGATCGGGCTGGACGGAAACGTCCTTGGCCAAGGCGATCAGCCGGTTGGTTTCGCCGCTCATCGCCGAAACCACGACCACCAACTGGTGCCCCTGTGCTTTCCACCGGGCCACGCGCTTCGCTACACCACGGATACGATCAGGCGAGCCCACCGAGGTGCCGCCGTACTTCTGGACGATCAAAGCCATTTCCCGCACTGCTCCACCGATTTGTAACAGTTTGATTATAGCGGCTTCGTCGCTGCTTTCGGCTGCTGGAACACAATGATTGACATGGGCGGGGATGCCGCCGCCGCTCACCCGCATCGCCGAAACACCGCGCGGGGGCTTGTATGGCATTGAAATATT
>OEIV010000331.1_pt1 | contig 27905 bp, 21 predicted proteins | sample 1539231 | NCBI WGS metagenome assembly OEIV01 (sample SAMN03794762, study PRJEB22550) | activated sludge metagenome | feature: wastewater treatment plant; material: activated sludge; isolation source: Wastewater treatment plant of a petroleum refinery complex | place: Argentina: Buenos Aires ... | reverse complement strand
GCGAAGATTTTTTTCGGGAATCTGGAAAGAGGGGAAAAAGACGGACACTTTGGTGCGCACGAAGGCGGTGATAAGCGGGTACTAACCGGGAAGAGCGGGAGTCGGGAGTGGAGAAGACAAGCGGTTGAAGGCGGAGGGCGGAGGGGCCAGGTGAAGGATCGGGCGGGGATCCATGGCCGAGGGGCGTGATTCGGCGGCGGACGCTCGTGTTGTCTAGGGGTGCGGGCTTGGGGAGGGCCGGCGCGGGTGGGCCGGCGCATCCGGTCCGACACGGGAACAATCCCGCGTGCCCGAGCAACCGACCACTTCCGGCACGGGCCGAGCGAGCACGTGGGACCGCGTGATCCTGCTCCGCGCGCAGTTCGAGAACTGGACCGACGCGCACCATCGCTGGGCTCGCGAATTCCGCGCACCTTCCGGCGGCCCGCCCGCCGAGATCGAGTCGCGCCTGCTCGCCTGGCGCACCACGTGGCGAACGCTCGCGCACAACCCCGAGCTCAGCGGGCGGATTGGCTTCATGGGCGGGGGCCACGCGGCGGGCATCTACGGCGGGCACACGCGGGCGATGATCCTCGCCTTCGTCCGCCGTGTGCTCGGTCTCGACCTGATCTCGCGTTTGACGCGGGCGCTCGAACGCTCGCGCTGCCCGGAGTGCGGCTACGACCTTTGCGGCGGCGACACCCGCCCGCTCGCGTCGCTCGCCTTGGACCGCCCGAAGTGCCCCGAATGCGGCGTGGACTGGCCGCTGGTTCCGCCGCCAAGCCCGGAAGTCGTCTGGAAAAGCCGCTCCGCGCCGCTACTCCAGGGCTGAGCGACGGGTCATCTCACCCCCTGGCGCAGCCGTCCTCGGCCCGCCGCGTCTCCTTTGTGCGCCATGGGCCTGCCGCGCCGATAATCAGTGCATGCTGCGCCCCGGCCAGGTTGTCGCTCTGTGCGTGATCGCCCTCCTCACGGTGGGCGTGGTGATGGTCAACTCCGCGGGCATGACCGTGCTGGCCGAGGGCGTATCACCGAAGGCCCTGCTCCTTTCGCGCGCCACCATCTACATGGCCCTGGCGGTCGCGGCGATGTTCGCGGCGTCGCGGCTGCCCGTTCGTCGCCTGGCGGGCTATTTCGGCGAGCCCGACCACGCCCTGGCCCACCCCGGCGTGCCGCTCTTCTCCGGGCTCTCGTTCCTCATTTCGCCGGCGGTTTTGTTCGTCGTGTTGCTGGCGCTGGTCTATGCCCCGGTGATCGGGAAAGAGGTCAACGGCGCGAATCGGTGGATCCGCCTGCCGGTGCCGGGCTTGGGCGACGCGTTGTCGGTGCAGCCGAGCGAGATCGTGAAGTGGGGCATGATCGGCGCGATCGCGTGGTATTGCTGCCGTCGAGCGCCGGTGCTGCCGCAGTTCTGGCGTGGGCTGTTCCCGGCGCTGGTGTTCACGGGCGCGATGGCGGTTTTCATCGTGGTGGAGGACCTTGGCACGGGGGTGCTGGTGGTGGCCGGCTCGTGCGTCATTCTGCTGGCGGCGGGCGCCCGGTTCTGGCATTTCATGATGTTTGTGCCGCTGGGCCTGGCGGGGCTGGGGCTTGCGATCTTCAAGAGCCCGTACCGCGTGCAGCGCGTGCTGGCGTTCCTTGATCCCTACGCCGACCCGGAGAAGTCGGGCTATCACATGATCCAGTCGATGTCGGCGGTCGCGGGCGGCGAGGTCTTCGGGCGCGGCTTGGGCCACGGTCAGCAGAAGTTCGGCTATCTCCCCGAGGACGAGACCGATTTCCTCTTCGCCATCGTGTGTGAGGAGCTTGGCGTCGCGGGGGCGGCGGCGGTCATCGGCGTGCTGCTGCTTCTCATCTGGACCGGGCTTGGGATCGTGAAGCGCGAGCGCGATTCGTTCCTTCGCCTGATGGGCCTTGGCATCATCGCGACGGTCGGGATCCAGGCGATCATCAATCTCGCCGTCGTGACGGGCATGGCACCGACCAAGGGCATCGCGCTCCCGCTGGTCAGCCGCGGCGGATCGGGCTGGATCCTGACGGCGTTTTCGCTGGGCCTGCTCTGGGCGATCGATCGCACGCAGTCGCGTTCGCTGCTGGTGGGCGACGAAGAGGGTGTGATCGAGACTCCCGGCGCGCCACCTTCGCCCGTGGCGTGATGACCGCCGACCAATCCAACCGAGCCTTTGTCCTTGCCGGCGGCGGAACCGGCGGGCACATCTTTCCCAATCTTGCGATCGCGGAGCAACTTGAGTCGCTGATTGGTCGGCGTCCGCGCTGCGTCTTTGCGGTGTCCGCCCGCCCGCTCGACGCGCAGATCCTGAAGGATGAATCGCGCGAGTTTGAGGTGATCCCCGCCGAGCCCTTCGTGCTCAGGCCGCGCGGCTTCCTGAAGTTCCTGAACTCGTGGGGAAGGTCGGTGCGAGCGGCACGCGAGCTTCTCCAGAAGCTCAAGCGCGATCACGGGCGGGTTGATGTTGTCGCGACGGGCGGGTTTGTTTCCGCGCCGGTGGCGCAGGCGGCCCGCGTGGAGCGCGTGCCGGTGACCCTCGTGAATCTGGACGCCACGCCGGGGCGGGCCAATCGATGGATCGCGCGTCACGCGGCGCGGGTGTTCACCGCCGCCGAGGCCTCGAGCGTCGGCTGGCCGGTCATCCGCCCGCTGGTTCGCGCCGCGGCGATGGCGCCGGGTGATGCGCGGGCGTGCCGGAAGAAGCTCGGGCTTGATCCCGATCGCCCGGTGCTCTTCGTGACGGGCGCGAGCCAGGGCGCGGGAACGATCAACAAGCTGCTCGTCGCGCTGGTCGAGAAACACACGTCCGACTTTGTTTCGCGCGGCTGGCAGGTGATCCATCAGACCGGGCCGCGGACGGATGCCAAGGACATCGAGAACTCGCGCGGCGCGATGAAGTCGGCGGGGATCCCGGCGATCGTCGAGCCGTTTTTCCGCGAGATGGGCGTGGCGTGGGGGGCGGCGGACCTGGCGATCAGCCGCTCGGGCGCGGGGAGCGTGGCCGAGGCGTGGGCCAACGCGACGCCGAGCGTCTTCCTGCCGTACCCATACCACAAGGACCAGCACCAGCGGGCGAACGCGGTGATTCTGCTCCGCGCCGGGGCGTGCGTGGTGGAGGACGACCTCATCGACCCCGAGAAGAATGCGGGGCGCGCCGGCGCGACGCTGCTTGAACTCATGCGCGACGACGCGAAGCGCGAGGCGATGCGGGCGGCGCTGAAGTCTCTCGGCCCCGCTGACGGCGCGAATACCGTGGCGCGGGCGCTGGTGGGCGAGCGCTAAGCCTGCATCACGATTGGTTTTCTTTACACTGTCCACGATGTCTACGCCCGACGAGCACGACCTTGCCGCGCTCCGCGCGTTCCTCGCTGAGCGAGACTCCGCCTGTCCCTCGTGCGGCTACAACCTGCGCGGGCTGCAATCACCCGCGTGCCCGGAGTGCAATCAGGCGCTGAAGCTCCAGGTCGGATTGGCCGAGCCGCGGCTCGGGCATTTCATCGCCGGGCTCGTCGGTCTGGCGATGGGATTTGGATTCTGCCTTATCGTCGGCCTGTGGGGGCTGTTTGAGGCGCCGCGCGCGACGATGCTGATCCCGCTGGCGGCGGGCGTGATCGTGATCGGGCTATCGCTCTTGGCGTGGGTTTGCTGGCGGGGCAAGCTTCGCCGCGCGTCCGACGGAGCACGCATCACGATGGTGATCGCGGCGTATGTGCTGTCGGCGGTCTTCGTGTCGTGGTTCTTGGCGCAGGCGAAGTAAAACACGGGCCCTTGCGGGCCCGTGAGATCTGTGCCGCTTGTTCGTCCTCGCTCGCCTACCCGCGCCGTCTGCGCGAGAAACCCATTGCCACGACGCCCAGCACGATCGCGCCCGGCGCGGGAACGCCCTGCACGCCGACGATCAATCCGGTGCCGTAGTTCAGCTGCGTGAAGTTCGGATCGAACAGCACGTCGTCGTCGGTCGCGAGGCGGAACGAGTCACCGGACGCGAGCGTGAAGTCCACCGCGACCTCCGGCAGCCCGTCGTTCATCGCGATGAACTGTACGAGCTGCGAGTCCGTCAGCGGCAGTTCCAGCATGCCGCCGAGTGTTGTGGAGGGGATCAGGAAATCGCCCAGGTCGATCCCGCCCAGCGAGATGCTCACGGGCGAATCGGGCGCGAACGTCGACTCGGAGTACGAGACATAAAACCTCGGCTGCACCGCCCGGACCTGGTTGGGGTCGTCGATGACGAGGTCCTCCTTCAGGTCGCGCCAGTAGTCGTTGTCCATGAGCAGGCCGAGCGAGGTCGCCCCGCCGCCCGTGATGAGCTCGCCCTGCTTGGGCGTGTTGGGGAGGGCGTTGACCTGGTACTTGAAGTCCTTGGTGTCGCGCACGCCGTGGGTCTTGAGGAAGATGGAGGCCGTCTGCTTTCCCTTGTCGGCGTCCATGGCGGTCTTGTAGCCCTCGAGCTCGGTCTTGAAGTGCTCGTAGGTGCCCTGGCCGGCGAAATCGATGCCGTCGAAGGTCTGGGGGAGGAAGTTGTGCTGATAGAACTTGAGGGTGTCGTATCCCATTCCTTTCATCGCCAGCCATGTTTGGCGCGGCGGGCGGAGCTGGAGGTCGGACATGTCCGCGCCGAAGACCAGGCCGTGCTTCTTGCTGGTCCCCGCGTTGATCTTGAGCTGGTCGTCGGCGCCGTTGCCCTTGGCGGACTGGGGCTTCTCGTTGTACAAGCGGGACGTGTCCTTCTCGAAGTCGGACTTGGCGGCGTCGTGCAGGTCCTTGATCTTGGGTGCGCCGGCCTCCAGCTTCTTGGTCAGGTAGGCCTGGTAGCTGGCGAAGTAGATGCCCCCGTCGGTGTGCTTGAGCCGCCCCGGGGGGTCGAGGTCCTTGCGCGACCAGATGTCGGTGCTCTTGGTGTCGTTGTCGGACGTGCCGAGGAAGTACGGGATGGTGAGCTTGTACTTGGGGTCGGGGGCGAGCTTGATCAAGGTGCCGGCGTAGCAGGCGTCGACGAAGAAATTGACCTGCTGGGCATTGGCGAGGTTGTCGTTGAGGAGTTTGTTGAGCTTGATCGCGGAGAGTACGTCGTTGCCCTCGGCGCGCTTGTTCCAGAACATGTAGCCGTTCGTGATCGCTTTCTGCTGCGCGTGAGCCTGACCCGCCAAGCTCAGCAGCGCGCACGCCACCGCCGCAACGTTTCGCGTCGTCCTCATGGTCGCTCTCCTAGTTCACCAACCGATCGAGGCGGCGTCCGAATCGACACCGAAGGGGAGGCCGCGTCGCAGAAACACAGATCAGCCCCGGTCCGCCGCGCCAGTCTACCGGGCGCGTCGCGCAGAAGAAAGACATGACACAAGCCCCGCGCGCTTCGCTGCGTAGATTTCACGTTCCAACACAGACATCGGAGTGCGAGATCGAGAATTGCACGGCGCTCGATGGCGAAAAAGACACGGGCCCTTGCGAGCCCGTGTGATCTCTCCCGACATTTATTCGCGAGCCTCGTCCGGCCCGCGTCGTCTTACTGATCGTGCCCGGCGTACTCGGGCATCTTGTGCCCGGCGTCGCGCAGGGTCTTCTCACGCTTGGCGATCTCGAGGTCGTTGTCGACCATCATGGCCGCCAGCTGCTCGACGGTCGTCGTGGGCACCCAGCCGAGCTTGGCCTTGGCCTTGGCGGGATCGCCCAGGAGGAGGTCGACTTCCGCGGGGCGGAGGTAGCGCTGGTCGAAGGCGACGAAGTCCTTGTAGTCCAGGCCGACGTGGCTGAAGGCCAGCTCGCAGAACTCGCGCACGCTGATGGTCTTTCCGGTCGCGATGACGTAGTCGTCGGGTTTCTCTTGCTGGAGCATCATCCACATCATCTTGACGTAGTCGCCGGCGAAACCCCAGTCGCGCTTGCTGTCGAGGTTGCCCAGGAAGATCTTGTCCTGCAGGCCGAGCTTGATGCGACCGACGGCCCGGGTGATCTTTCGGGTGACGAAGGTCTCGCCGCGACGCGGGCTCTCGTGGTTGAACAGGATGCCGCACGATGCGTGCATCCCGTAGCTCTCGCGATAGTTCACCGTCGCCCAGTGGGCCATCATCTTCGCGCAGGCGTAGGGCGAGCGCGGGTAGAAGGGCGTGGTTTCCTTCTGCGGCGTCTCGACGACCTTGCCGTACTGCTCCGAGCTCGATGCCTGGTAGTAGCGGACCTGCTGCCCGCTCTCGTGGGTGAACTCGCGCACGGCCTCCAGCAGCTTCAGCGCGCCCATCGCCACCGTCTCGGCGGTATAGATCGGCATGTCGAACGACACGCGCACGTGGGACTGCGCGCCGAGGTTGTACACCTCGTGCGGGCGGACCTCGCGCATCAGCTTCGACAGGTTGTTGGCGTCGCAAAGGTCGCCGTAGTGCAGCTTCAGCTTGCCGCCCTTGACGTGCGGGTCGAGGTAGATGTGGTCGATGCGTCCGGTGTTGAAGCTGGAGCTGCGCCGGATGATGCCGTGAACCTCGTAGCCCTTCTCGATGAGGAACTCGGCGAGGTAGGAACCGTCCTGACCGGTGATGCCCGTGATCAATGCACGCTTGGGGGTCGCCATGACGCTTGCCTTTCGTTCGTCGCACCCACGGGCCCATGAGACCGCATGGTCAGGTTTCCGTCCGGGGCCGCTCGCGCCGCCCCGCCGGATTCTCCGCTCGTTGAACCGAAATTCTAGGGCTCGACATTCGTCGACCCAGGCGGGGTTCAGGTGAGGGGATCCCGGACTCGGTCTATCGACCCGAGACGCCCCCGGGTTCGGCGAAAGCCGGGTTGATGCGGGTTATTCCCGGACTTCCGGGCACGGGTCGGACGATCTGGGGTGCGGATTCGAGGCACCGGCACCCCGGCCGACCCAGGCCGCCGCGGATTCCTTCCAAAATCCGTACTACTTGACAAGCGCTCCGCCCGATCATTTCCTCTGCCTTCCGACAGGACCCTTGCATGGCGAAAAAAGCCTCTTCACGTTCAGCGAAATCGGCCGCCCCGACGGGCGCGAGCACCACGGCCAAGGCGGACGCTCCCGCCGCGCCCGCGTCTGGCTCGTCACGGGGCCGTGGTCGATCGCGCGGTCCATCGCGCGGGCTGGGGTATGTCGCCGGAGCCGCCAAGGGCAAGTCGCTGGTCATCGTCGAGTCGCCCAGCAAGGCCAAGACGATCAACAAGTACCTCGGGCGCGACTACGTCGTTCTCGCGAGCATCGGCCATGTGCGCGACCTTCCGAGCAAGAACCCCAAGGGCGTGAAGAGCCCGGTTCCGGGCGTCGACCTCGAGCACAGGTTCAACCCGACCTATGAGATCCTCCCCGGCAAGGAGAAGGTGATCGCGGACCTGAAGCGGGCCGCCAAGGACGCCGACCAGGTCTGGTTCGCCACCGACTTGGACCGCGAGGGCGAGGCGATCGCGTGGCACCTGGCGCAGGAACTGCAGATACCCAGCGACAAGGCGCGGCGGGTGATGTTCGCCGCCATCACCAAGTCGGAGATCGATCGCGCGTTCGGCAATCCGCACCCGATCGATGAAGACCGCGTCAACGCGCAGCAGGCGCGCCGAATCCTCGACCGCATTGTGGGCTACCAGGTGTCGCCCATGCTGTGGAAGAAGGTGGCGCGAGGACTCTCGGCCGGGCGGGTGCAATCGGTCGCGGTGCGCCTGGTCGTGGAGCGCGAGCGCGAGATTCGCGCCTTTATCCCCGACGAGAACTGGGAAATCCACGCCGACCTGGCGCTCAGCGAGCCCAAGGCCCGCGAACTTGGACCGCAGTACGACGCGTTCGCACAGAGCAAGGACGAGAAGGGCAATCCTCCCTCGATCAAGTCGCAGGTCTCGTGGCTGAGCGAACGTTCGTGCATCCGGGCCGAGCTGGTCGAGGTGGACGAGGCCAAGTTTGATCTGTGTACACCCGGGCCGGGCGATCAGGCGCGGTTCGCGCGTCCCACGCCCTGGGCGCCGGTCGAGCGCGCGTGCTGGATTGCTACGGCCGCGGGCTTGACGCAGGTCAAGGGCGATATCACCGACGACCCCAAAGGCCGCGGGCCGGCCCGCTGGATTCGCACGGTCCGCGGGAACGCAAGTCCCGCCACGCCGTACACCGTCACGTCGATCGAGACCGAGCGTCGTTCGCAGCGTCCGCCCGGGCCGTTCATCACCTCGACGTTGCAGCAGGCCGCGTCCAGCCGTCTGGGCTTCGGCGCGCAGCGCACCATGCGGGCCGCCCAGCAGCTCTATGAAGGTGTCGATGTTCCGGGCGAGGGTCCGGTCGGCCTCATCACCTACATGCGTACCGACTCGACGCACCTGTCGGGCGATGCGCTGCAGATGGCCCGCGATTACATCGGCAAGTCCTTCGGGCCCAAGTATCTTCCGGAGAAGCCCAACTTCTTCGCGTCGTCGAACAAGGGCGCGCAGGAGGCCCACGAAGCGATCCGCCCGACCAACCTGAACTATCCGCCGTCGCGCGTCGCAGGCGCCCTCACCCCCGACCAGCTCCGGCTCTACACGCTGATCTGGAACCGCTTTGTCGCGTGCCAGATGGCCCACGCGCAGTGGGACGCGACGACTGTCCTTCTCTCCGCCGGCGGCGGGGCCAACCAGCCCACGCTCACCTTCCGCGCCGGCGGGCGCCGGCGGGTGTCCGACGGCTCCCTCAGGGGCGGGGGCCTCCCCCCCGACGACGACGGGCGGACGCTCCCGCCGCTGAAGCAGGGCCAGGTGCTGAACCCGCTGGGCGTGCGCGTGGAGCAGAAGTTCACCTCGCCGCCGCCGCGTTACAGCGAAGCCTCGCTGATCAAGACGCTGGAAAAGGAGGGGATCGGGCGTCCCTCGACCTACGCGTCGATCATCGGCGTGATCCAGGACCGCAAGTACGTCGAGCAGCTCCAGCGCCGCTTCCACGCGACCGACCTGGGCGAGGTCGTCACCGACAAGCTCGTTGAGGGCTTCCCCGAGATCATGGACATTGGGTACACGCGCGAGATGGAATCGCTCCTCGACAAGATCGAGGAGGACCACCTCGACTGGATCAAGATGCTCCAGGACTTCTACGGCCCGTTCCAGAAGAGCCTGAAGAACGCCCTCACCACGCTCACACACGCCAAGGCCGAGACCGTCCCCGCGCCCAAGGAATACCGGTGCGCCAAGTGCAACTCCGACCTTGTCTATCGATTCGGCAAGAACGGGCGATTCCTGTCGTGCAGCCGCTACCCGGATTGTGATTACGCCAGCCCGGTTGATCGCGAGGGCAAGCCGCGCCCCGCGGCCGAAGGGGTCAACGTCGCATGCCCCAAGTGCGGGAGCGCGATGACCAAGCGCACCGGTCGCTTCGGCGTGTTCCTCTCCTGCACGCGCTACGGCGACAAGTCGAGCCCGTGCACGGGCATCCTGAACCTTGATCGCAAGGGCAAGGTGCAGGCGCCCTCGCCGCCGCCGCTCGTCACCGACCTTCCCTGCCCGACGTGCCAATCACCGATGAACCTGCGCAACGGCGTGCGCGGGCCGTGGCTCGGCTGCTCGCGCTTCCCCAAGTGCCGCGGACGCGGGAAGTGGGCGGAGGTCCCCGAGGCGCGCCGCAAGGAACTCGAGGCGGCCCTGGCCCAGCACGACAAGGCCAACCCCGTCGCGATCATCCGCACGCTCGACGGCAAGGCGCTCACCGACGCCAAGGGCAAGGCGCTGAACGACGCGCCGACGATCGACCAGCTCTCGCAGGACGGGCAGGCGCCGGACGATGCCGCGCCGGTCGAGGTCGGCGGGAACGATGAGGCGGCGTGATTCGAGGAGTTGGGGGCTTGTCGTGGGCCCGCTCTCTCGGCGATGCCGCGCCCGAGGCCGTGAATGAAGACCTCGCACATCCTTCTTCTCGTCGGCATCTTCGTCGCTTGCGACGCGCTCGTGATCGGCTCGCTCATCGCCTGGATGGGCTCGTGCCTGCGCGAGATCCCCGCGAAGTTTCCGTTCAAGCCGCCGCTCCCGGGCGCGGTGCGGCGCGAGTTCCAGAGCTTCCACATCGACCTGTTCGGCGTGGGCTGGGGCTATCACGTCGAGGTCGACGAGGACCACCTGCACCTCTTTCCCGCCAAGATGGAGCGGTGGCTCGGCGTCACGCCCGCGAGCATCCCGTGGAGCGCGATCAAGCCGGTCTCGACCGGCCGCTGGGGTTGCCGCGTGAAGATCGACAAATGGAACGTCAGCGGGCCCAAGTGGTGCCTGGACCTGGCGGGCAAGAAAGCCTGAGCCGCCGGCGCGGCCATTCACATGAGCAGGTCGGCGACGCCCGCCGCGCCCAGCACGCAGCTCACGATGCCGTTGAGCGTGAAGAAGGCCATGTCGAGCCCGGCCTTGCCGCGCCGGGCGAGCACGACGTGCTCCAATACAAGCAGCGCCGCGACCAGCCCGACCGCGACGCCGAAGAGCCAGCCCAGGCGAGGATCGCCGCGCCAGGCGGCGACGAGCGTGGCGAACGCGCCGGCGTGGAGCACGCGGCTGGTCCACATCGCGCCGCGCAGGCCCAGGCGCGCCGGGATGCTCGAGAGCCCTTCGCGCCGATCGAACTCGAGGTCCTGGATCGCATAGATCACGTCGAAGCCCGCGACCCACATCACGACCATGCCCGCGAGGTACCACAGCGTGGGCGTGCGCGAGAGCGACGCGGGGTCGATCGCGATCGCGGCCGCCAGGGGCGACGCCGCCAGCGCCCCGCCCAGGAACACGTGGCAAAGCCACGTGAATCTCTTGGTGAAGCTGTAGAACGCGATCCACGCGAGCACGGGGAGCGACAGGAGCGCCGGCCACTGGGTCGCGAAGAAGACCCAGAAGAGCGACGCCGCCGCGACGAACATCGCGGCGCACGCCAGCGCGATCATCCAGGCCTGCGCTGGCGAGATCCTTCCCGCGGCCAACGCCCGCCGGGCCGTTCGCGCGTTCTTGGCGTCGAATTCTCGATCGACGATGCGGTTGATCATCATGGCCCAGGTGCGCGCGAGAACCATGCAGGCGACGACGATCGCGAGCTGCCCCGCGAAGGAAGTCCACGCGCGGTCCGCGGGACGGGCCGCCACCGCCGCGAGGACTGCGAAGGGAAGCGCAAAGATCGAATGTGCAAGCTTGATGTCGGCGAGTGCATGACCCAGCGCATTCCATGCGCCGGGCCTTTGCGGACCATTGCGTGTTGATTGGGGCGCGGCGTCGGGCGCGCGGTTGGGCGTGTGCTCGGCCGTGGGCGTGGCGCTCATCGGGGAACGATAGGTTCCGCAAAAAAGACGGGAGCCTGGGCTCTCCTCCCGCCCAGGCCCGTCCCCGGGAGATGATCCGGGCACACACGCGCGCGAGCACACAGCGCCGCGGGGCTTCGCAGATCATGCCGGGCAACACGGTGCGAGCACACAGCACCGTCCGCTCTCTCGTTTCCTTGCCTTCTTCGATTGTCTCTTCGTTTCCTGCACCACTCGTGCTGAACGCACCATTGATTTTCAGAACGCCAGTCGCTACGGGCGGCCCGCGCCCGAGGTTGCAGCACCCGTCACGATTTTGTCACGCATTTTTTTGTTGCGGAATCCTTGCGATACCATGCAATACACACGCCCCCACCGGAGTTGCCGATGCCCGAGCACGATCTCCCGCGCCTGAAAGCACTGATCGACGCCGGGCACGCCGCGGTGTTCATCTCAACCAGCGAAGAGCGGGACGCGCTCGACCTGGCCTTCGCGTGCGCGGTCGATCTCAATCTTCCCGCGCAGCGCTGGAGCGCGGTGCTCGGCATCACCGACGCGCGGATCGAGTCGGGCGCCGAGCCGCACACCGAGAACGCCGCGGCCGCGATGTTCCACTGGATGCGCACGCTGAACCAGCCCGCGATGCTGGTGCTGCTCGACCTGGCGGATCACCTCTCCGACCCGCGCACGCTCCGCGCCCTGCGCGAGCTGATCGATCACCAGGAGCGGCACCGCGGCTGCGTGATCCTCGTCGATCATCAAGACTCTCTCCCCAAGGTCATCACGGCGCGGGTCGCGACCCTCTCGCTCGAACTGCCCGGCGAGGAGGAGATCGAGGAGACGGTGCGGCGCACGCTGCGCGACGCGAACCGGCGCGCGCCGCTGAAGGTCGACATTTCCAAGCGCCAGTTCGAGGCGGTCCGGGCGAATCTCCGAGGGCTGACGCGCCGCCAGATCGCCCAGGCGGTGCGCGACGTGGTCTCCACCGACAACCGCTTCGACGCCGAGGACCTGCCGCGCCTGCTGGCGGCCAAGCGCGGCATGATCCAGGCCGAGGGCGTGCTCGAGTTTGTGGACAGCCCGCCGTCGCTCGATGATGTGGGCGGGCTGGATCGCTTCAAAGGGTGGCTGCGTCAGCGGGCCCGCGCCATGACGGACGAGGGCGCGAAAGCCGGGCTGCCGCAGCCGCGCGGCGTGCTGCTTCTGGGCGTGCAGGGCGCGGGCAAGTCGCTGGCCGCCAAGGGTGTCGCGTCGGCGTGGCGACGCCTGCTCGTCCGCCTCGACGCCGGCGCGCTCTACGACCGCTACATCGGCGAGAGCGAGCGCCGCCTGCGCGAGGCGCTGGAACAGGCCGAGTCCATGTCGCCGGTCGTGCTCTGGATCGACGAGATCGAAAAGGCATTCGCCTCCGCCGCCAGCACGTCGACCGACGGCGGGCTCTCGCGCCGCATGTTTGGGTCGCTCCTGACCTGGATGCAGGAGCACGCCGCGCCCGTCTTCCTGGTCGCGACCGCCAATGACATCGAGGCCCTGCCGCCCGAGCTGCTCCGCAAGGGGCGCTTCGACGAGATCTTCTTCGTCGACCTCCCCACGCCCGCGGCGCGTCGTCAGATCCTGTCGATCCACCTCAAGCGGCGCGGCATCGATCCCGCGAAGATCGATCTCTCCGGCGCGATCGCGGCGTCGGAGGGCTACAGCGGCGCGGAGCTCGAACAGGGCGTCATCAGCGCGCTCCACGACGTGTTCGACGACGGGGGGCGCGGTGGCGCGGGCGGACTGGACGCCCCGCGACTCGAGGCGGCCCTGCGCCGCTCGCCGCCGCTCTCGGTCACCATGGCCGAGAAGGTCGCGGAGCTGCGCGAGTGGGCACTCGATCGCTGCGTGCCCGCGGATTGACCGGCCCGATTCAGAACTCGAGGCGCGCTTCGGCGGCGTTCTGGGCCAGCGTCTGGTATTCCTCTTCGATCACGCTGTCCCACGCGATCGCGCCGTCAGCGCCGCGACGCTCGGTGGTCGATTCGTACTTCCCGATGCCGTCGGCATCTTCGTCGGAAATCTCAATGCAGCCCTCGCTCGTGAGCTCGTAGCGCTCGGGCGGGTTGCCTTCGCCCTTCTCGACCAGGACGACGAGCTTCTGGCCCGCGACCGGGTTGATGAGGAACAAGCGGGTGTGATTGGGCGTGGTCGCGCCGGGAATGACGCGGGCGGCGATCTTGGTTCCGTCGCCGGCGCCGGAGCCGCCCTTGACGATGACGATGGGCCATCGACCGATCAGATATGCGTAGCCGCGCTTGAGATTGACGCCCGCGGCGGGCGAGCCGTTCCACATGACTTCTTCGAGCGAGAACATGGCGGAGGTTGAGGGGTCGGGCACCAGCATGGCCTGCACATGCGTGACGCCCTTCACCCCGGAATACACCCGCCGCACCATGGGGTAGACATCGCCCGCCGGCGCGGTGGCGAATACCAGCGACGACCACGCCGAGCCGGCTCCGGGCGACGGCCCCCATCCTCCGTGCCAGGGCTTCGAGCACCCCGAAAGCGCCGCGACGATCCCCACCGCGCACACGCCGGCCACCATGTTCTTCATGCCACGCTCCTTGACGCCAGCCCGGCGTGATGTCTGAGGACGAGCCACGCGCCGCCGCCGAGACACGCCGCCAGGACAGGGACGACCGGATTGCACAGATAGTCGGCGGCGCGAAGGAGCGCCACGCTACCCGCGGCCAGCCCGAGCGTCAACGCGGCGAGCGCGAGGGCGGCGACCGCCGCCCGACCGCGCCACACGACGCCGACTCCGAGCAGCGCCGCCCCGAGCGTGATCGCGTCCGTCTCCAGGCTTCCGGGCGAGCGAACCAGGGGCCGGGCCGCCGACAACAACATGTCGGTGGCCGCCGCGTACATGTGCGCGGCCCACACCGGCGCGCCCCCGCCGGCGGGGATCATCGCTTCGCGCGCCCCGGCATCGCCGACAAGGACCACGCGCCCGCCAAGTCGCTCGCGGAGTTCGCTCTCGCTGGAGGAGAGCGCTCGTTCGTAGTCGAGCGTGGCGATCTCGCCCGCGTCGCGTGCCGCGGCGGCGTCGACGCGCACGACCGCGACGACGTCGCTTGACTCCAACCCCTGCTCGGGCACGGGCGCGCCCAGGGGTGTGACGGCAAAGACGCGCACCCGATCCTCGCGTGTCAACCATGAGGCCTGGAACGCCCCCGCGCTCGCGCGGGACGCTCGCACACGCACCGCGCTCTCCTCGGGCATCAGCCCGAGCGACACGCCCAGCCCGCGATGGCGCGCCGACGCCCCCACACCCAGCACCAGCGAGGGAAGCGGCTCGTTGGCCCCGACGTCGGCGGCGATGGGAACCAGCAGCGCGCCGGGATCGGGGGTCACGAAGTACCCGACGAAGCCGACGCGCGCGCCCCGGGCGATCTCTCCCGACAGCGCGGCGGGCCCGGAATCGGCGGGGCGGAATGAATCGACGCCGATCCACACGGAACACCCGGCCGCCTGGAGCGCGCCCGCCGCCTCCGCGAAAGCATCGGCGTGCTCGTCGCCCCGGAAGGTGGGGAGCCAGCCGACGGCCGCGGGGCCGGCGCGCGCGAGGCGCCTCATCAGCTCGGCGTGGAGCCGTCGGTAGCTGCGAAGGTCCGCGTTCTTGACGCCCTCCACGCCCAGCGCGCCGGCGAGCTTCTCGAAGTCGGTGCCGCCCGGGCGCGAATCGAAGCGGATGACTGCGACGCGATCCAAGTTGGCGGGGCGCGCACCTGCGGCGCTGATCCACGACTCGACGCGCTGGGCGGCATTGGTCCGGGTGAACGCGGCGGGCACGACGACGGTCGCCGCCACCAGAGCCGCGAGCAGCGCGACCAAGAGCGCCGCGATGCGGGTTCGCCGGCGCACGAAGCTCGCCAGCGCGATCGACACCGTGGCCCATCCGCCGCCGCGCCCCGCGCGCACCGGCTCGCCGCGCGCGAACCGATCCAGCTCCGCCCCCAGCTCCGCCGCGCTCTGGTATCGCGCGAACTTGTCCTTGGCCAGCGCCTTCCTGATCACCGCCGCCAGATCGCCGCGGCATTCCGGGTTCGCCGCGCCCGCGTCTCGCGCCGGCGTGCGCCGGATCACGTCCACCGCCTGCGGGAGCGTGAGGCCGTCCAGTTCGTAGGGTTCGCCCCCGCACGCCAGCTCGAACAGCACGACGCCCAGGCTGTAGACATCGCTCCGCCCGTCGATGGCGCGCGGATCGGCCTCGCACTGCTCGGGGCTCATGTAGCGAAGCGTGCCGACCAGCGTGCCCACGCGGGTCGCGAGCGTTCCGGCGTGCTCGCCCGACGAGCGCGCGATGCCGAAGTCGATGATGCGGGGATGTCCTTCGGCGTCGACGAGCACGTTGAGGGGCGTGAGGTCGCGATGGACGACACCGGCGCGATGCCCGTGCTCGACGGCCTCACAGACCCGCGCCAGCATCGCGGCCCGCTCGCGCAAAGAGAGCCTCTTCTCGTCGGCGTATCGCGTGAGGGACAGCGCGCCCGGGATGTACTCCATCGCGTAATACGCCACCGGTCCGTGAGGCGTATCCGCCACGCCCGCGTCGTGCACGCGCGCGATGCCGGGGTGGGACAGACGGCCCTGGAGCTCGGCCTCGTGGCGCAGCCGCCTGGCGGCGTTGTCGGAGTTGTGAAGCGTCCCGGCCAGAACCTTGACCGCGACCGTTCGGCGCGGCGCGTCCTGGGTCGCCTCGAAGACCGCCCCCATGCCGCCCACGCCGAGCAGGCGCGTCAGCACAAAGTTCCCGAGTCGATCGCCGGGCCCGAGACGCGGCGGGCCCGTGCCGGCGCCGGGCGCGCGGGCGGAGTCACCGTCCGGCGCCAGGCTGGAAGTTGGGCCCGCATCGCTCATGGGCACCATGCTAAACCGTTTCGCGCGCCGGTGGTTCCTTTGCCCCACAGAGACCGGGCACGAACGGAATATGAACCCGCAACCGGCCCGGTCTTGCGGGAAAGCGTCGCATCAACTACGTTGTGCTGTTCACACCCCCGCGGCAATCGGCGGCACGGGCTTGGGCAGCGCCGCCGTTTCGGAGCATTGACGATGGCCGGACCTTCCAGCGACGCCGAAACCATTGACACGACACCGACCGGTTTCGATTCCTCGGTTCCGCCGCTGCACGAGGGCGCGACGCCGGAGGAGAAAGATGCGCACTGGCTGAAGCATGTCTACCAGGGCGACAAGATGCCCCAGCTCACGTTCCGGGCGGTCGCCATGGGCGGCATCCTGGGCATGCTGATGGCGGCGTCCAACCTCTACACCACGCTCGCCATTGGCTGGGCGTTCGGCGTGGCGATCACGGCGTGCGTCATGTCGTTCGTGATCTGGAATGCGATCCGGGGTGTGGCCGGACTCATTGTCGTGCGCGCAATGGCCGCACTCGGGGGCCTGGCCGCACTCAGTGGAATCTGGGCCTTTGGATTCCCGAAGTGGAGTGCGTATTTCTCGGGCAATCTTGGAGGATCAGGCCCTCTGGCGGCCGGTGCCGCCGCCGGCGCCCTAAGCCTCGGTGTGGTGGCCATCGTTGCGCTTTTGTGGAATCGCCGAACGGCGATGTCCATCCTCGAAAACAACTGCATGCAGTCCACCGCGTCCGCGGCGGGCTACTCCACCGGCTCCACCATCGCCACCATGTTCGGCGCGCTCCTGCTCCTCTCCGGCGACGGAAAGGACTCGGCCACCGTCAAGACCTGGGATATCTCGCCCGTCTGGGTCGTCGCCGTCTTCACCCTCTGCACCGGCCTCATGGGCGTCTTCCTGGCCATCCCGCTCAAGCGACAGATGATCAACCACGAGCAACTGCGATTCCCCTCCGGCGTAGCGGCCGCCGAGACCCTGCGAAGCCTCTACGCCCAGGGACGCGAGGCGCTCGAAAAAGCCTATTCGCTCATCGGCGGCATCATCGTCGGCGCCAGCGTGGGCATCCTCAACACCCCCAAGGACACCCTCCCATTCCTCGACAAGATCCTCCCCTGGCGTCTCCCTGAGATGTTCCCCCACGACGGCCTGGGCAAGATCGCCGGCAAGGAAGTCCCCGCCTTCGGCTTTGAACCCAGCGTCCTGCTCATCGCCGCCGGCATCATTACGCGCATGCGCGTCTGCCTTTCCATGTTCATCGGCGCCTCGATTCTTCACTTCCTCGTCATCCCCTGGCTCGTTCAGCAGGACATCGCCACCGCCGGCAGCGGATGGATCACCGGGCCCGACGGCGTGGTCGCCTTCGACCGGGCCCAGGCCGCCGAGAACGTCATCAAGAACGTCGAGCTCAACGGCCCGGGCACCCACCTCCGCATCACCACATGGTCGCTGTGGGGCGGGACGGCCTTGATGGTCATGGCCAGCCTCACCGCGGTCGCTATGCAGTGGCGCACCATCGGGCGCGCCTTCTCCAACGTGGGCGGCGGATCGGGCGGCACCGACTCGCGCATCGAGGTTCCGGTGCGCTGGATGATCATCGGACTCATCCCCATCTCCATCGCCATGCTCGTGGTTCAGATCGTCGCCTTCCACATCTCCTGGTGGGCCGGCCTCATCGCCATCGCCATGTCGTTCGTTCTTTCGCTCGTCGCCTGCCGCGCCACCGGCGAAACCGACACCACGCCGATCGGCGCGATGGGCAAGGTGATGCAGCTGGTCTTCGCCGTCTTCCATCCCGGGCAGATCGTCCCCAATCTCGCCTCCGCCGGTATTGCCGCCAACTCGGCGTCGTCCTCCGCCGACCTCTTGACCGACCTCAAGTCGGGCTATCTGCTGGGCGCGAACCCGCGCCGCCAGTTCCTGGCCCAGTTCTTTGGCGTGTTCTTCGGCACGCTGGCGATCGTGCCGATCTGGTTCCTGATGGTGCCCTCCAAGGCCCACCTCGAAAAGTTCGCCGCCCCCGCCACCCGCACCTGGGAGGCCGTCGCACGCGTCCTCACCAAGGGCATCGAGTTCCTTCCCGTCTCCGCCCGCTGGGCGATCTTGATCGGCGGCCTGGTCGGCATCCTGCTCCCGCTGATCGAGCGCGTCACGCCCGCCAAGATGCGCAAGTACCTCCCCAGCGCCATGGGCCTTGGTCTCTCATGGGTCGTCTTCTATAGCAACGCCGTCGGCTTCATGACCGGCGCCCTCATCATCTGGCTGTGGGAGCTGCTGAACCGCAAGCACGCGGACAAGTACGCGGTCTCGCTCGCGTCCGGCTGCATCGCGGGCGAATCACTCATCAAGGCCGTCATCGCCATGACCGCAACCGCCATCGGACTCTTCGGCTCCGGCGCCGCCACGCCGTAATCCCGTGACCTCCCAACCCCCCCCATCCCCGGGCGATCCGCGCCAGCGCGAGCACGACCTGCTCCGCGCCGCCGTCCGCGGCGATGAGAAAGCCCTCGCCCAGCTCCTCAAGGACATCACGCCGCAGCTCCGCGGACGCGTCGCTTCCAAGATCTCGCCCGTGTGGCAGGGGTCGCTCGACGCCGACGACGTGCTGCAGGTCACGTTCGTCGAGGCGTTCCTTCAGATCGAGGGCTTCACCGATCGGGGCGAGGGTTCGTTCCTCGCCTGGCTCTCCCACATCGCCGACAACAACCTCCGCGACGCGATCAAGGCGCTCGAACGCGCCAAGCGCCCCGACCCGCGCAAGCAGGTCCACGCGAGCGGCAACGACGATTCCTATGTCGCGCTCGTCGAGCTCCTGGGCTATACCAGCACCACGCCCTCGCGTGCGGCGGCACGCGGCGAGGTCCACACCGCCCTCGACGCGGTCCTCTCTCAGCTCCCGCCCGCCTACGAGCAGGTCATCCGCATGCTCGACCTTGAGGGCAAGGCCCCGGCCCAGGCCGCCGAAGCGCTGGGGCGCACCGTCGGCGCGACGCACATGCTCCGCGCCCGGGCCCACGACCGCCTCCGGGAACTGCTGGGCTCGGAATCCCGGTATTTTTCGCGGATGTCGTGATTTCTCGCTCCAAACCAACGCTGGACCCGAACAAAATGCTTGATTCGGCGTACAGAATGACGATAATGGCCTGTGTTCGAGGTGGCCCGGGCTTCAGGCAACCTCAGAATCCAAACGCGAACATCCCGGCGAAAGCCGGCTGGGCAGCCTACATGGCTGCCTGCTTCTTTTTTGTATCCGGAGCTCGTGCATGAAGCGACGCTCGATCATCTATGTCGACGGGTTCAACTTCTTCTATGGTGTCATTAAGAACAGCCCGCACAAATGGCTCGATATCGCCGACTGCTTCCGACGCATCCGCCAAGACGATGACATACAGCGCATCAACTACTTCACCACCATCGTTGATGACCCCGACGGGAGAGCACGCCAGCAGACCTACCTTCGCGCCCTGAATTCGACACCGCTGGTCAGCATCATTCTCGGAAAATTCAAGAACAAGGAAGTCGCCTGCCGGGTCGCCGCGTGCTCGCACCCCGGACGCCGGGCGTTCACTGTTCCGGCCGAGAAACGCACCGACGTCCAGATCGCCTTGCAAATGCTTGAGGACGCGTACGAGGATCGTTGCAGTCTCTTTGTGCTCGTGTCCGGCGATTCGGACCTTGTTCCCGCGGTCCGACGCGTCCTCGACAAGTTCCCCGACAAGCGCGTCTTGGTCTATGTGCCCGCGCGCGACCCCGATCGAGGAGCCGCCACCGAACTCCGCAATGCCGCAACCGAATCCCGCACCTTCCCGCTCAATCTGCTCAGGGTTTCACAGTTTCCGGCCCGCGTGCCCGACGGTGCGGGCGGCTTCGTGACCAAGCCGAAGGATTGGTAATCACGGTTTCTTGACCGAACTTTCGTGACGCGCTCTCGACCTCGTCGCTTCACAACCGGACCGCGCCCAAGCCGTATCTCCGTTGCCCGATCCCCGGGCCGACACCATCCCGACCGACCGCGATGAACCCGCCCGACCCCATCCCCGACCCATCCACCCCGCCCGATCCGCATTCGTCGGGGCTTGGCGGCTCCGGCGCAGCCGGCCGTGGCTCAAGCAGCCCGCCACCCTCCTCACAACCTTCATCCGACGAACCCAGCTCCAACCCGCCCCCAAGCGCCAGCGACGACGCCCTGGTCATGGACGCCCTCAACCAGGCCCGCGGCCGCGGCAAGAAACCCGCGCCCATCCCGATCGCCCCGCCGCCCGACATCTTCCCCGGCTACCAGATCCTCCGCGAAATCTCGCGCGGCGGGCAGGGTGTTGTGTATCAAGCACTTTCCAAGTCAACCAAGCGCAAGGTCGCCATCAAGGTTCTGCGCGAAGGTCCATTCGTCGGCGTGCGCGACCGCATCCGCTTCGAGCGCGAGATCGAGGTCCTCTCCCAGCTCAACCATCCCAACATCGTCGCCGTGCAAGACTCCGGCGTCGCGGGCGGCCTGCACTACTTCGTGATGGACTACATCTCCGGGCACACCCTCGACAACTACATCCGCGACGCCGACCGCACCATCGAGGACACCCTCGCCCTCTTCCACAAGATCTGCGACGCCGTCAACGCGGCACACCTCCGCGGCATCGTGCACCGCGACCTCAAGCCCGCCAACATCCGCGTCGACGCCTCCGGCGAGCCGCACATCCTCGACTTCGGCCTGGCCAAGGGCGCGGGCACCGACATCATCGACGGCGAGCACATGCAGGTCATGACCGCCACCGGCGACTTCCTCGGCTCGCTCCCCTGGTCCAGCCCCGAACAGGCCGAACGCGCGCCCGACAAGATCGACGTCCGCACCGATGTCTACTCCCTCGGCGTCGTCCTCTACCAACTCCTCACAGGCCGCTTCCCCTACGAAGTGCTTGGCAACTTCCGCGAGGCGCTCGACCGCATCCTCCACGAAACGCCGAAGCGCCCCAGCACCATCAAGCGCGGCATCAACGACGAGGTCGAAACCATCGTCCTCAAGTGCCTCAGCAAGGAACGCGAACGCCGCTACCAGAACGCCGGCGAACTGGCCCGCGACATCCGCAACTACCTCGCGGGCGACCCCATCGAGGCCAAACGCGACAGCCAGGTCTACGCCATCAGGAAAGTCCTCCAGCGCCACAAGGCCGCCACCGTCGCCGCCCTCATCTCGCTCGCCGCCATCATCGCCGGCGGCATCGTCTCCGCCGCGTTCTGGCGCGGCGCCGAGCACCAGAAGACCATCGCCCAGCAGGCCCTCGCCGAAACCGTCAAGGTCCAGGCCGTCGCCGATTCCGCCACCAGCTTCGCGGGCGAACTGATCACCTCGCTGGACCCCGAGATCGCGCGGGGACTTGACACCACGCTCCTCCGCGAGCTCCTCCGCGACGTCGACCAGAAGGCCGCCCAGCAGTTCTCGCAGCAGCCGCTCGCCCGCGCCGCGATCGACGAGTTCCGCGGCACGACCTTCGCCAAGCTTGGCGATCTCGCCCAGGCCGCCGAACTCCTCCGCCGCGCTCTTTCGACTCGCACCGCCGCCCTCGGCGAATCTCACGCCGAAACGCTCCGCGCCCGTCTCAACCTCGCCGCCGCGCTCTGCGAGCGCCGCCTCCCCACCGATCTTGATGAGGCCGCCACGCTCGCCGATTCGATCATCCGCGCGACCTCCGCCGCGTCCCCCTCGCCCGCGGACTCAGACCTTTCCATCGAAGCGACCCGCGTGCTCGCCTACGCCCGAAAGCTCCAGGCCCGCCACGACGAAGCCCTCAAGCTCTACACGCATGTCCTCAACGCCCGCGCCCAGGCCGCCGCGAAGGGCGCCGATCCGACGCTCGTCGCCGCGGCCCACGCCGACCTCGCCGAGCTCACCCACGACCGGCGCGATCTTCCCGGCGCGATCGATCACATCGAGAAGGCCATCAACATCCACCTCTCCAACCCGGCCAAGCAGCCGCTCGCCCTCATCGGCTGCTACCAGTCGCTCGCGTCCTATCTCAGCCAATCCGAATCAACCCGCGGCCAGAACGACGCCCGCATCACGCAGCTCTTCGAGAGCGCTCTGTCCCAGTGCGATGCGCTCCGGCTCGACGCCGCCCATCCCTACCGCGCCGCGAGCGTGAACAAGTACGCCACCCACCTCTGGCGCCTCGCCCGCGCCGACAAAGACCCCACGCGCCGCACCCAGGGCCTCACCCGCGCCGCCGAACTTCACGCGGCCAACCTCGCCGCCCGCGCGCGGGCGCTCGCGCCCACCCATGACAACGTCAACGCCTCACGTCTGAACCTCGCCAATTGCCGCATCGACCTCGAAGAGTTCGACGCGGCCCAGTCGCTCTTGAACGACGTGATGCGCGACAAGCCGCCCGCCGACCGCTATCACCAGATCGCGCGGGCCAAGCGGATCACTCTCGCCGCCGCGCGGGCCAAGGCGGACCCCGCGAGCGCCGCGCCGATCATCGATTCGGCCGTGAAAGAACTCGACGAGCTGTGCCGCGGCACGCTGCTCCCCGACAGCAAGGAGCACGCCGCCAGCGCCGCCGCTGAACTCGCCCGCGCGATCGTCGCGACCGCGTCGTCCGCCAAGGCGGACCAACTCGCCGCCGCACGCGCCCGCGCCGCGGCGATCCTCACGCAGACCTTTGACGCGCTCTCGGCCTCGGGCGCGCCCGCGCTATCGCTCGCACCCCTCGCCGCCGCCGCACCGGATATCTACGCCGACGAGGCGCAGGCGGCAGAGCGCAACGCGCTGGTCCAGCGCCTCACGCCCGCGAGCAAGTGAACCGCGACGCCCTTCGCCCCGTCGATTTTCACCCAATCAGCATCCGCGCGCGGCAACCCGTCGGCCACTCGCTCTCTCCCGCCCCGCCCCTTTCACCGCATCCCCGCGACCTCTGTGGCCTCTGCGCCAGAACCTCTACAGACTTCTTCCCCCATTCCCCTCTGGGTTCCTCTTCTCTCCTCTGATTCCTCTGCGCTCTGACTTCACTTCCATTCCCCTTCGCGCTCTTCGAGTCCTTCGAGTTCTCTCTTCTCTTCCCCATTCCCGACTCCCGCTCCCCCGGTTAGTCCTCGCTTATCACCGCCTTGGTGCGCACCAAAGTGTCCGTCCCTTTGGCCGCTTTCCAGATTACCGAAGAAAATCTTCGCGTGCTTCCTCCCCGCGCGCAACCTCCTCTGCGGCCTTGGTTTCCTGCATTTCCCAGCGCCCAGTGCCCCGTGGTTAGTGCCTATTTACCACCGCCCTGGTGCGCACCGAAGTGTCCGTCCGCCCCCCTATTGGAGAGTGCGTGCGTGAACCCCGCGCCCTCACCAGGGCCAGGCCAAGGACGAGCCCGTCCGCGGCGCAACCCCGGCGTCTTTGACAAGTGAATACGTCCGCCCTGGGTGGCCTGCCGGTCAATGGCTCTTCTCTTCATTTGGCCATTTGGCGCTTTGGCCATTTGGCGATTTGCTCCGCCGGGTGGCGTGGTCAACCCCGTTGGCCACGCGCTCACGCGCGAGCGTCCGCGCCCACTCCGCGCGCCCGCGCCTCGCCGCATTCCGGGCAGCGCTCGATCGCGGCCGCGCCGAACTCGTAGCCGCACGCGACACATTGCCCGCGCGCGATGCGCCGGGCCGCACGCCGCCGCAGCCACGCGCCGATCGTGACCGACGGCACGGCGTTGAGCGTAAGCACAAGGACGCCGAGCGAGAGCGCGTTGTGGAGGATGCCGAGAGGATGGACCGTTGTGACACATTTGGGGTCGACGTCCACCGGAACAAGCCCGAGGTTCGCCTCACACGTCTTGTTCCAATCGCGAACGGCAGCGATGGCCCGATCCCGGTCCTCGTCCGATGCTGTTCGGCCCGAATTGTGTTCGACCACGTTCACGCGCCAGTCCACCACCGTGGTGGTTCTCGCGTGGAGATGATCAGGAGTCGGCACCGCATTTGCAAACACCATCAACACGCGCCCGCCGCGCTTTTCAGTCAGCCGCGCCGCCTCGCCCCAACTCTGCTCGTCGGGAGCGAGCACCGCCGGCCTCTCCGCCGCTGAGTCGGGCAAGACCACGATCATCGTTTGATTGCGATAGCTGATCGTACGGATCTGCCTTCCAAACACCACCGCCCGAACGAGGCGCCCGGTCATCGAGTGGTACCAGTCGTCCCTCCCCGCGATACACCACAAGTCACCCGCGAAATACAACAGCCCCACCAACACAACCCACGGCCTGCGCGCCGCCCGGAGCCCGCGTGCGAACCGTGCCGCGACGCGCGAAACAAGGTTGGTTCCTCGCTCGCTCATGCTTGCTCGCCCGGTTGTTCTCGACTCAGCCGCTCGGTCGCCGCCGTGATTGCGTCGCGCGGAATGAACTCGCCGCACTCCGGGCACGACTCCCGTTGCAATCCCGCGATCGAGTACTCACACTTCGGACACACGCCGCGCCGAAGTCGCTGGAGGTTTCGATCACGTCGGGACTCGGCGACGGACTCGATCACGAAACGAATGCTCGCCAATGGCGCGATCAACACCAGCACGCCCATCGCAACATTCCACGCCACGCGCAGAAGCGACACTCGCGCGGACTCGCCGGGAGCCGCGATCTGGGGGCGTTCCGCACTCTCCCGCCCCCACGCCGCAATCGCCGACGTGACATCAAAGAGTTCCTCCGGCGTCAGTTGCGTTGGTGCGCTCAAGGGGGAGGCCGAGAGAATCCTGTGCCGCGCCCCGAACATCGAAACAAACGGTGGCGGCGGCCCCGGCGCCGGCACAAGGTCAACCTTGAAGATATTCGCGCCGGCCATCGCCACTTTCTCGAGAAGAAGCGATCCGTCGTTGGAAGTGATCTGAACACAAACGTCCGTGTCGCCCTCGCTCCACACAAAGACCCTAGCCGGCCGGGATGGATACAAGCCCTCGATCCACGCCACCAGAATCACCGCAAGCAAAATCGCGAAGACCGAGTACCCGGCCCAGCCGGGCCTCGGCAACCACCTCACCCACCTTGGCACCTTCGCGTCCATCACCTCACCAGATCGCCAGCCTACACGCTGTACGCACGCCGCGCCGGGGAAGTTGCCGCACCCTCGCGTACCATCCCCCGATGCACGAGCACCCCATCTCCATCGAGCATGTCCGGAAGGTCGCCGCCCTCTCGCGCCTGGCGATCACCGACGACGAGGCCACGGCCTATCAGCACGACCTCGCCAAGGTGCTGGGATACATCGACCGCCTTCGCCAGCTCGATCTCTCGGGCGTCGAGCCCCTGGTCAACGTCGGCGACGTGCGCGACCGCACCCGCGCCGACGAGCCGGGCCCGACCCTCCCCACGCGCACGCTCCTGGACATGGCGCCCGAATCGTTCGAACAGTTCGTCAAGATTCCCAAGGTGCAGGGCGAGGGGGGTGGCGCGTGAGGTCGGCCCGCGACATCGCCCGCGCCGTGGCCGCGCGTGAAATCTCGGCCGAGAGCGCGACGCGCGAGGCGCTCGCCGTCATCGACCGCGACAACGCGCGCGTCAACGCGTTCACACAGGTCTTTCACGACTTCGCGCTCGCCCAGGCGCGGCGCGTCGACGCCGCACTCGCGTCGGGCAAGCCCGCCGGCCCGCTCGCGGGCGTGCCCATCGCGCTCAAGGACAACATCTGCCTCGCGCACGGCAAGACCACCTGCGCCTCGCGCCTGCTCGAGAACTACCACAGCCCGTTCGACGCGACCGCGGCACGAAAACTCATCGCCGCCGGCGCCGTCATCGTCGGCAAGACCAACCTCGACGAATACGCGATGGGCTCGAGCACCGAGCACTCGATCTTCGGCCCGACGCGCAACCCGCACGACGTGTCGCGTGTGCCCGGCGGAAGCTCGGGCGGTTCCGCCGCCGCCGTCGCCGCGGGAATGGTCCCCGTCGCGATCGGCTCCGACACCGGCGGCTCGATCCGGCAGCCCGCGGCGTTCTGCGGCCTGGTCGGCGTGAAACCAACCTACGGACGCGTGTCTCGCTTCGGACTCGTCGCCTACGCCTCCAGCCTTGACCAGATCGGCCCGCTGGCGCGCGACTGCGCCGACGCGGCGCTGGTTCTTGATGTGCTCTGCGGCAAGGACGACCACGACGCCACCAGCGCCGACCTGCCCGGGCCGAATTCGCTCGGCACGCTCGACGAACCCGTGCCCGATCTGGTGCTCGGCGTGCCCACGCAGGCCTGGAGCCCCGCGAATCACGCGGGCGTGACGAGCGCGCTCAAGAACACGATCGCGGCCTACCAGAAGCTCGGCGCGAAAGTGGTCGACATCGACCTGCCGCTCTCGGACTACGCCGTTGCGGCGTACTACATCGTCGCGCCCGCCGAGGCCTCGAGCAATCTCGCGCGGTTCGACGGCGTGCGCTACGGGCGACGCGCCCAGGGCGCCAAGGACCTCACCGACATGCTCTGCAAGAGCCGCCGCGAGGGCTTCGGCCCCGAGGTCCGCAAGCGCATCATGCTCGGCACGCACGTGCTCTCGAGCGGCTATTACGACGCGTACTACACCACGGCCCTCAAGGTGCGCCGGCGCGTGAAGGACGACTTCGACGCCGCGTTCCGCGCCGGCTGCCGCGCGGTGCTGATGCCCACCACGCCCGGGCCCGCGTTCAGGATCGGCGAGAAGATCGGCGACGCGCTGGCGATGTACATGGAGGACGTGTACACGGTCGGCATCAACCTCGCCGGGCTCCCGGCGCTCTCGATCCCCGCGGGGAACGCGAGCGAAGGCGGCGCGAGTCTTCCGATCGGCGTGCAGCTCGTCGGGCAGCCCTTCGAAGAGTCCGAACTGATGCGCATCGCGCGGATGCTGGAGCGTGTGGGGGTCGCGTGACCGATGGGCCGACACTCCGCGACCTGCTCGCGGCGCACGACGTTCCGTGCGACCGCTGCCGCTACAACCTGCGCGGGCAGACGGGCGAGACGTGCCCCGAGTGCGGGCGGGCGATCAACATCGAGCGGGTGCGCGGCGTGGTCGAGGCCCGCGCGTGGCGCGAGCGGCGCATGCCCGGAGACAAGCTGGTCATGGCCGGGCTGGTCGGCTCGCTGCTCGGGCTCGGCTACGCCGCGGGCGCGATCGGCACGCCGGTGCGCGTGATGATGTCGGAGCTCGCGACACCGGTGCGGCTGGTGCTGGAGTTCACGCTCTGGCCTCTCGTCGTCGCGTATCCGCTGCTGGCGTGGACATACCTGACGCGAACCGCGTGGATCGAGCGGCGCTCGCGCGGTGGCAAGCTGGCGCTCGCGATCGTGGCGTGGAGCCTCGCGCCGCTCGACGTGCTGCTGGTGCTGGCGCCTCTGTTCCTGCTCGTTCGGTAGCAAACCTCACCAAAAGACGCGGCATTCGGCATTCGCAAGACGAGGAACGAGCGACACGCGAGACTTCGCGTGTGTCGCACTATCTCGGCACGCGCGCGAGCACGACCCGGCGCTGGTCCTCGTCCAGCACGGCACACACCTGCAGCAGCAATCGCTTGTGGTCGTCGCCGGACGGCTGATGCAGCGTGGCGGTGTCAAAGTCGCGCGCGATCTCGGCCAGACGATCGTTCTGCGAACGCGAGAGCACGAGCCCGCTGGTCATCGCCCGCACCACGAGCGGCCCGCTGTTTCCCAGGCCGTCGACCGCGAGCCGGATTTCCTCGCCCAGAACCGCGAGGCGATGCCGCGCACTGATGATGGTCTTCTCGAGCGTGGTCGGCTCGCGCCCGCCGGTCGCCTGATGGAACACGGCGTCCCAGTACTCGCGCATCATGGCGTCGAACCGGTCGCGCTCGACCGCGCCAAGCACGGGCGAG
>OEIV010000330.1_pt1 | contig 27938 bp, 26 predicted proteins | sample 1539231 | NCBI WGS metagenome assembly OEIV01 (sample SAMN03794762, study PRJEB22550) | activated sludge metagenome | feature: wastewater treatment plant; material: activated sludge; isolation source: Wastewater treatment plant of a petroleum refinery complex | place: Argentina: Buenos Aires ... | reverse complement strand
CCAGGGTGATGGGGGTTGCGTCCTGGGTGTGGGTGCGGCCGATCTTGATGATGTCGTGCCAGGCCCTGGCCTTGGCGTCGAGGGCCTGATGCAGGTGGCGCAGCGCCGGCAGCAGGCGGCGCACGGTCTCCTCGGCGCAGGCAATGTGCATGGCCGTGGGGAAGGTGTCGTTGGACGACTGCGACATGTTCACATGATCGTTGGGGTGGATCGGCTGCTTCGAGCCCATCTCGCCCCCCATGAGCTGGATGGCGCGGTTGGAAATCACCTCATTGGCATTCATGTTGGACTGGGTGCCGGAACCGGTCTGCCAGACGACGAGCGGGAAATGGGCGTCGAGCTTGCCGTCGATCACCTCCTGGGCGGCGTCGATGATGGTCTGGCCCAGCTTGCGGTCGAGCTTGCCCAGCTCCATGTTGGCTTCGGCGGCGGCGCGCTTGACGATGCCCAGGGCCCGGATGATGGGCTTGGGCTGCTTCTCCCAGCCGATCCTGAAGTTCTGCAGGGAACGCTGGGCCTGCGCGCCCCAATAGGCCGAGGCCTCCACCTCGATGGGGCCGAAGGTGTCGGTTTCGGTGCGGTTCTTGCGCGTCATGGAATGGCCTCGACCTCTTGAGATGGAGAGAGGCGTCGGCCATATCATTTCCGGCGGGCGCTCGCCAGTCAGACGGAAGTTTGGAGACAATTTGTGAGAACCATGCCGCGCGGCGTCTGGCTGCTGGGCCTTGTAAGCCTGTTCATGGATGTATCGTCGGAGATGATCCACGCGGTGCTGCCGCTGTTCGTGGTGGGCACGCTGGGGGCATCGGCGGCAAACCTTGGCCTGATCGAGGGCCTGGCCGAGGCCACGGCGCAGATCGCCAAGGTGTTTTCCGGCACGCTGTCGGACCGCTGGCAGAGCCGCAAATGGCTGGCCTTCGCGGGCTATGGTCTGGCGGCGGTGGTGAAGCCGCTGTTTCCGCTGGCTGGGAGCGCGGGCGCGGTGTTTGTGGCGCGCTTTCTGGACCGCATCGGCAAGGGCATCCGGGGCGCGCCGCGCGATGCCATGATCGCCGACATGACACCGCCCGACATGCGGGGCGCGGCCTTTGGCCTGCGGCAATCGCTGGATACCATCGGGGCCTTTGCCGGACCGCTCATCGCCATGGCGGCCATGGCCTTCTATGCCGCGGACTTGCGCACGGTCCTGTGGCTGGGCGTGGTGCCCGCGCTGCTGTCGGTCGCCATCCTGGGGTTTCTGGTGCGCGAACCGGAGCGGGTGGCCACGGGGCCGCGCAAGCCTGGCTTCGACCTTGCCACAGCGCGGCAACTGGGGCGCGGTTTCTGGATCGTCACGGGTCTGGCGGGTCTCATCATGCTGGCGCGCTTCTCCGAGGCCTTTCTGGTGCTGAAGGCGCAGGACCAGGGGCTGGCCAACCAATGGGTGCCGCTGGTGATGGTGGTGATGAGCCTGGTCTATTCCGTGGCGGCCTATCCGGCCGGGGTGCTGGCCGACCGCTGGGGGCGCAAGGGCCTGCTGCTGGCGGGACTGGGCCTGCTGGTGGCGGCGGATCTGGTGCTGGGGGTGGTGCCCGGCACCGGGGCGCTCTTTGCCGGGGTGGCGCTGTGGGGCCTGCACATGGGCCTGACCCAGGGCATTCTGACGGCGCTGGTGGCCGACCATGTGCCGGCGCATCTGCGCGGCACGGGCTTCGGCCTGTTCAATCTGGTCAGTGGCGTGGCGCTGCTGATCGCCAGCCTCGGCGCGGGTATGATCTGGGACCGCTTCGGGCCGGGGGCCACGTTCCTGACCGGGGCCGGGCTGGCAGCGGTGGCGCTCATCGTGTCAGGCGGGGTGGCGGCGGGCGAGAAAAACCATGCCGCCCAGCGAGACAAGCCCTGAGACAAGGCAGAGGATGAGGCTGGCCTGCGGCCCCCAGTGGTCAAGGCTCCAGGCCATGAGCAAGGGGGCCGCTGCATTGAGGAAGAGCGAGGGCGCGGTGAGGGTGCCCAGGGTTTCGCCATAGGCGCGGCGGCCAAAGAGGGCGAGGGGATAGACGCCCTTGGCGATGGTGACGAGGCCGTTGGAGGCGCCATAGGTGATGGCGAAGAGGGCGAGCGCCGGCAGCGAGAAGCCGCCCAGCGCGGCCATGGCCAGGGCCAGGGGCAGCAGCCCGAAGGCGGCGAGCGCCAGTTCGGCGGGCGAAAGGCGGCGGCCAAAGAGCAACTCGCCCACCCGGGCCAAAACCTGAAAGGGACCGATGAGGGCAGCGAGCATGACGGCGCTGGCGCTGGCCAGGCCGAGACCATGAAAGAGCGCCAGAACATGGGCCGAGATGGCGGAAAAGACGAAGCCGTTGCAGGCGAGAACGGCGGCAAAGATCAGCATGGCCTGGCGGCGCTCCGGCCCCGCCAGTCCTTCGGTTCCGGCATCCATGGCGGCGGCGCGCGCCCCCGTGCCCGGTGGTATGAGAAACCAGTGGATGGGCGCGCAGATAAAAAGGTGGAGCATACCATAGACGAGGAAGGCCTGTTGCCAGCCCCAGTGCGTGGCCAGCCAATGGCCCAGCGGCCAGAAGACGGTGGAAGCCAGCCCGCCGAAGAGGGAGAGGATGGAGATGGCGCGGCGCGTCTTGTCGCCGGCGATCTGGGTCATGGTGGCGAAGGCCGCATCATAGGTGGCCAGGCGCATGGCGAGGCCCATGAGGAGCCAGCCCGCGACATAGGACAGGGGGCTGGCGCTGGCGGCGAAGGTGAAGCAGGCGGCAGCGGCCGTGAGCGATCCCGCCAGCATGACACGCCGACCGCCCAGCCGGTCGATGGCCTGGCCGGCACCCCGGGCGATGAGGCCGGAGAGCAGGAGGGCGGCGGAAAAGGCCCCGAAGATGAGGCTGTCGGACCAGCCGGTGGCGGCGCGGATGGCACCGGAGAGCGCGCCGAGGGGATAATAGGTGGTGCCCCAGCCGATGATCTGGGTGATGCCGATGCCGGTCAGCAGCAACGGAAAGCGATGGGTCGCGGTGTCTGCCTGAGAGGTCACACGCTGATCTGTTGGCCCAGCTCCACCACGCGGTCAGGCGGAATGCGGAAGAAGTCGATGGCGCGAGCCGACTGGTTGGTGAGCATGATGAAGATGCGCTGTTGCCAGAAGGGCATCTTGGAACGGCGCGACGGCAGGATGATGCGGCGGCCGAGGAAATAGGAGGCCTGACGCGGATCGATCTCCAGGCCATGGCGGGCGGCGGCGCGCAGTGCCCTGGGCAGGTCCGGCTGTTCCATGTAGCCGAACTTGGCCTCCACCTGCCAGGCTCCCAGCGGCAGTTGCTTCACCACCACGCGCTCGTCGGCGTCATGGCGCGGCTCGTTGGTGGTTTCGGCGGTGATGAACACCAGCTTGTCGTGCAGAACCCGGTTGTGCTTGAGGTTGTGCATGAGGGCGGAGGGGGCGAAGTTCTTGTCGGTCTGCAGGAAGACGGAGGCCCCGGCGACGCGGGCGGGCGGATGTTTTTCCAGGCTCTGGAGCAGGCCTTCCAGTTCCACCGATTCCTTCCTGAGCTTGGCGGCCAGCAACTGGCGGCCCTGCATCCAGGTGCGCATGAAGAGGATGATGGTGAGGCCCATGAGCACCGGCATGTAGCCGCCGTGCAGCAGCTTCAGGCCGTTGGCCGTCAGGAAGGTGCCTTCAATGGCGAGGATGGCGAGAAGCGCGGGAATGGCAAACCATACCGGCAGCGAGCGCGACTTCCAGAAGAAGATGAGCGCCAGCATGGAGTCGACGATCATGGAGGTGTTCACCGCGATGCCATAGGCAGACGCCAGGTTGGACGAGGACTTGAAGACCAGCACCAGGATGACCACGCCGATGAGCACCATCCAGTTGATCTGGCCGACATAGATCTGGCCGTGTTCGGTTTCCGACGTATGGGTGATGTTCATGCGCGGCAACAGACCGAGCGACATGGCCTGCTGGGCAATGGAGAAGGCCCCGGTGATGACCGCCTGCGAGGCGATGACGGTGACGGCGGTGGCGAGCAGCACGAGCGGAATGAGGCCCCAGCCCGGCGCCATGAGGAAGAAGGGATTTTCCGCCGCCTCGGGATGCGAAATGACAAAGGCGCCCTGCCCGAGATAGTTGAGGATGAGGGCGGGGAAGATGACCGCGAGCCAGGCCATGCGGATGGGGGTCTTGCCGAAGTGGCCCATGTCGGCATAGAGCGCCTCGCCGCCGGTGACCGCCAGGAAAACGCCGCCGAAGACCAGCAGGGCCAGCGCCGGATGCTCGATGAGCAAGCGCACGGCATAATAGGGATTGAGCGCGGCGAGGATCGAAAAATCGTCGGCGATGTGCCACAGGCCCATGAGGCCGATGACCAGAAACCAGAAGGTGGTGACGGGGGCAAAGAGCGATGCCACGCCCGCCGTGCCCTTGTACTGGAACAGGAAGAGGGTGATGAGAATGGCCAGTGTCAGGGGCACGACCACCGGCTCAAAGCCTTCATGAATGACGGCCAGGCCTTCCACCGCCGACAGGACCGACATGGCGGGGGTGATCATGGCGTCGCCGAAGAAGAAGGCTGCACCGATGATGCCGAGCAGCAGGATGAGGGGACTTTTTCTGGCCAGCAGGCTTTGCACCAGCACGACCAGCGAGAGAATGCCGCCCTCACCGCGATTGTCGGCGCGCATGAGCATGATCACGTATTTGACCGTGACCACGACCATCAGCGTCCACAACAGCAGGGAGACGACGCTGTAGACGGCTTCGTGCAGGTTGCCGCCGTGGCTGGTGACGTGGTGCAGGGATTCCCGCATGGCATAGAGCGGGCTGGTGCCGATGTCGCCGAAGACCACGCCGATGGAAGCCAGTGCAAGACGGAGATTATTGGCACGGACATGATCCGTGGCGGCATGGGTGCTGTCGGTCAAGGCGTGCGCCCCCCTGGTTGCGCGGGTCAGCAACGCGCCAATTTGAACTTTTGAGTTTCGTTAATCAAGGGGCGGCCACGACGGCGCGGCATTCAGCAGGAAGGCCCGACAGAGTCAAGGGGGGCGGGGGTGGCGGCGGCTTCCAGCCGGGGGGGTGCGGCCTGGGCCTGGGCTTGGCCCAGGGCTTGTCGCCCAGCCAATAGGCCAGTTCCTCGCCGCAGCCGGTGCCGTCGCGCGGGGTGGGCGTTGCCTGATCCTTGCAGGTGGTCATGCCCGGCGGGCATTTCATGCGGATGTGGAAATGATAGTTGTGGCCGAAGTAGGGGCGCACCTTGGCCAGCCAGGCCCCCTTGCCCCCGGCCCAGCGGCACAGTTCGGCCTTGATGGGCGGGTGAACGAAAATGCGCGCCACGTCCGGCATCATCGCGGCACGGCGGATCAGCCTGGCATGGGATTCAGTCCACACACTGTAGTCCATGGTGCGGCGATCCTTGACCACCAGGCGCGCCGAGATGGTCTCGCGCTCCCTGGCGGTGAGCGTGCGGTCCGGCATGGGGGTGAGCCAGACATCGGCGTCGAGGCCGATCTGATGGCTGGCGTGGCCCGAGAGCATGGGACCGCCACGCGGCTGCGACAGGTCGCCGACGAGAAGACCATTCCAGCCGTCGTTGGCCCTGGCGTCCAGGGCCAGCCGCTCCAGCAGGCCGAGAAGCTGCGGTGTGCCCCAATTGCGGTTGCGCGACAGGCGCATGACCTGCCAGGCCGGGCCATTGACGGGCAGGGCCCTGGCGCCAGCGAGGCAGCCCTTGGCATAGGAGCCGATGGCGCGGGCGGCGAGATTGACGGCGGGAGATTTTTCACGGCCAAAGACCTTCTTGGCCGGAAGCTGGTTCAAGACCTTGTCGGGCAGGGGGGCGGCCGCGCTAATGGAACCGGTGGCGGCCGGAATGCCGGAGGCCAGTTGGGCCAGTCCATTCTGGTCAAGCGCCTGCTGGCCGAAGGCGGGCAACGCCAGCGCGGCAAGGGCGAGAAGCCAGAGGACGGGATTATTTCTTGCGGAAGGCATCGAGAGAGACAACATTTGGCTGGCCGGGTTGTTCCGCGTCGGGTTCCGGCGTGGCTTCGGCAGCGGGTTCAGGGGCAGGCGCCTTGCCCTTGGTCACGGGACGCGTGGCCTTGGCGGGCTTGCGGGCGGTCGTCTCCGGGGCGACATCGGCCTCGGTGGGCACCACCTCGAACTGCAATCCGAATTGCACCGCGGGGTCGAGGAAGCCCTTCACGGCGCTGAAGGGGATCACCAGCTTTTCCGGCACATGGTCGAAGTTCAGGCTGACCTGAAAGTGGTCTTCATGGATGGCGAGATCCCAGAACTGGTGCTGGATGACGATGGTCATTTCACGCGGATAGCGCTTGGCCAGTCGTTCGCCGATGTCGACGCCGGGATGGCGGGTGTTGAAGGCGATGTAGAAATGGTGGTCGCCCGGCAGGCCGGATTTCTCCACCTTGCGCAGCGCCTCCCGAACCACGCCGCGCAGCGCGTTCTGGGCAAGCTGGTCATAGCGCATCAGGTCTTCCGGCATGGGCCACCCGCAATCCAACGGCAGAATCAATCCACCCGTTCTACAGCGCCAGGGCTTTCCGGTTCAAGGCATGGGCGGTTCGCGACGAAGCCAAGCGCAGCAAGGTTAAGCAAAGGTAAAAATGAAAGTGCCGGCTTCTGTTGCCAGGTGCCGGCGAACCCCGCCTTAGGCGGCTAAGCCCAAGGACTTTGATTTCGGTTTCGGCACCGCATTACGCGGCGACGGCAACCGGAGCATAGTTGTCGTTGGCAACTATATGTTGGTCCGATAACGTCGGTACCATCACGGGCAAAAGCCCACCCTTTACACCCTCGTCGATCCTGTTTCGCCCCCCTCAGCGCTGGCGGTCCTGCCGCCGTCGGTGGTGGAGGCGCCGGGTACTGCCCCCGGGTCCGAATGGTTTATTACGATGGCCGTTTATCACCATAGCCGGGCCTTGTGGGACCGGCAGGGGGAATATAGGGGTGGTTTGCGGCGAAACCAAGGGCAAAGCAAAGCATCGGAGAGGGCGGTGAATTTGCTGAAAGATTGCCACAGGAATGGAGATTTCTTCACTATACCCTGGGGCAAGGGCGGTGCTATAGCTCGGGCGGCCAGCGAGTCTCTAATCTGGCGCAACCATGGGGGTAATTATGGAAGACTATGTGGCAGATGTCCGCAAGTATACGTCAAAAGTAAATGAGACGGCGGTGAAGGCCATCGTGCGCTATTGCGGAAATCGCGCTGCGCGGCAAGGACTCGCGCTATGTGTCGATGTCGGATGATGCCGAGATCAAGCGGGTGGTGGACGGCTTCTGCGCCAAGAAGCTCGGTCTTGAAGCCAAGGCTGCCACGGCGGCAGTCAAGGCGGCGGGCGAGAAGATGAAGGCCGACCGGACCAAGGGCCGCGTCACCGTCTATTATCTCGTGGCCGAAGCCACCGGCACATTGGGCAAGCTGGTCTGACCGGCTTGACCATTCAGTTTATAACGGGGCCGTGAGGCCCCGTTTTTCATGGTGACCACGGCGGTCATCGCGCCTTGCGGGACTCCGCTGCCGCCAATAAGGTGCGCGGCCATGCAACAGTATCTCGATCTATTGGCGCAGGTGAAGCGCGAGGGCGTCAGGCGTGATGACCGCACCGGCACCGGCACGCTGTCGGTCTTCGGGCACCAGATGCGCTTCGATCTCGGCGCGGGCTTTCCGCTGCTCACCACCAAGAAGCTTCATCTCCGTTCCATCATCCATGAACTGCTGTGGTTCCTCAAGGGCGACACCAACGTTCGATACCTGCGCGACCATGGCGTGACCATCTGGGATGAATGGGCCGATGCCAAGGGCGACCTCGGCCCGGTCTATGGGGCGCAGTGGCGCTCGTGGCCGACGCGCGACGGCGGCACCATCGACCAGATCGCCCAGGTCATCGACCAGATAAAGCGCACGCCGCATTCGCGCCGCCTGATGGTGACGGCGTGGAATCCGGCGGATGTGGAGAAGATGGCCCTGCCGCCGTGCCACTGCCTGTTCCAGTTTCATGTGGCGGAGGGTCGGCTGTCGTGCCAGCTTTATCAGCGTTCGGCCGACATTTTCCTCGGCGTGCCCTTCAACATCGCCTCCTATGCGCTGTTCACCCACATGGTGGCGGAGGTGACGGGGCTGGGCGTGGGCGATTTCGTGCATACGCTGGGCGATGCCCATCTTTATCTCAACCACCTGGAGCAGGCGGATGTGCAACTCACCCGCCAGCCCGGGCCCTTGCCGAACCTTACCTTCGCGCGGCAGGTCGCTTCCATCGATGACTTCCGTTTCGAGGATATTGTGATTTCAGACTATCACGCCCAACCCACCATCAAGGCTCCCATCGCGGTGTAACCATGACAGGATTTGGCCGAGACTATCTGGCGGCACGAACCGGCTTCCTCTATCGCGGCACGGCGGTGTGGGGCGTGGTGGTCACCATTCTCGCCGCCGTCGGGCTGGTGCTGGCGTCGCTGATCTTCCAGTCCATCGCGGGTGCGGTCACGTCTTGGCTGCTCTATGGCACGGAGCCGCGCGATGCCATGGATTTCGGCAAGGCCTTTCTCATCGGCCTGTTGCCGGCGGGGGTGGCGGCGGCGGCCCTGGCCTGGTGGCTGGCAGGGCGCAGCCCGGCGGAACGGAACGAGCGGCTGGGCCTGCATATGCCCGCGCTGGGGCCCCTGGGCTGGCTGGTGGTCATCCTCGGTTTTCTCGCGGCCATGTATGCCTTCATCATCGCGGTCACGGTGCTCCTGGGCATCAACCCCGCCGACTACACGCCCGGCCCCAATGGCGAGTCGCCGGAATCGGGTTCGGCCGGGCTGGTGAAGGAGCTGATGTTCTCCATCGCCAATGATCCGCGCCTGTTCATGCTGGTGTTTCCGGCGGTGGTGATCGGGGCACCCGTGGCGGAGGAGATCATCTTCCGGGGCCAGATGTTCGCCGCCCTGGCGAACTCGCGCGTGGGCCGGGGCGGGGCCTCGGTCATCACCAGCGCGCTGTGGGCATTGATGCACATGTCGGAGCCCTGGTTGTCCATCGGGCTCATCTTCGTCATGGGGCTGGTGCTGTCGTGGCTGCTGCTGCGCTATGGCAGCCTTACCCTGACCATGATCCTGCACGGAGTGTGGAACGGGGTCTATTCGCTGCTGATCTTCGGCGGTCTGGCCAACATGCCATGAGCGGCGGCATCACCATTCGCCGCTTTGCGCCGGGGGACGGGGCGGTGCTGCTGGCCATGGTGCGGGCGCTGGCCGAGGACCATGAACTCGCGGCTCACCTCATGGCCTCGCCGTCGGATTTCGAGCGCGCCTTCGGCCCGGATGACGGACGGCGCGGGGCCTTCATCGCCGCGGTGGATGGCAAAGCGGCTGGCTGCGCCATCTGGCATGGCAGCTTCTCGTCGTTCCGGGGGCAGGAGGTCATGTATCTGGAGGACCTCTCGGTGCTGCCGCAGTTTCGCCGCCGCGGGGTAGGCCGGACGCTGATGAAGGCGGTGGCGGGCGAATGCCTCATGCGCGGCTGGCCCAGCATGTTCTGGGTGATGATGAGCAACAATGCGCGGGGCCGGGCGCTCTATGAGGGTCTGGGGGCCGAGGTGGACGACGGCCTGGCCTGGTGCCGTCTGCGCGGCACGGCGCTGGAGGGGCTGGCGCAATGACAATCATTTCTCTGGTGGTGGCGGCGGCGAGGAATGGCGTCATCGGGCGCGATGGCCGCATGCCCTGGCATATTTCCTCCGAACTCAAGCGCTTCAAGGCGCTGACCATGGGCAAGCCGGTGATCATGGGGCGCAAGACCTGGGACAGCCTGCCGAAGCGGCCCCTGCCGGGGCGGCGCAACATCGTGGTGACGCGGGCGCGCGACTTTGACGCCACGGAGGCCGAACGCGCGGCGAGTATGGCCGAGGCCCTGGCGCTGGCGGGCGAGGTGCCGGAGGTGATGGTGATCGGCGGCGGGCAGATCTATGAGGCCGCGCTGCCGCTGGCGACCCGCATCTATCTGACCGAGGTTGACCTGGCGCCGGAGGGCGACACGGTTTTTCCGACCCCCGATCCCCAGGCGTGGCGCGAGGTTTCGGCCACGGCCCATCCGGCGGAGGCGGGCGACAGCGCGGGCTATGTCATCCGGGTGCTGGAACGGCGCCCGAAATAATCGGCGCCGCCCCGCATGGACATTGGCCGGGGGGCTTCCTATATGGGCGGACACGAAGGCACAGAGGGTCTGACACATGCCATGGAACAATGACAACGGCGGCCAGGGACCGTGGGGGCAAGGCCCCTGGGGCCAGGGACCGAAGGATCAGAAACCATCCGGCGGCGGCGGCAACCGCGGTTCCGGCGGCAATCTTCCGCCCGACCTTGACGAATTCCTGCGCAAGGGCCGGGACAGCCTGAAAAATGCCCTGCCGGGTGGGGCGGGCGCGGGCGGGCGGTTCAGCTGGCTCCTGCCGGTCGTCGCCGTTCTCGGGTTCGTGGCCTTCCAGTCGGTTTATCAGATTCCGCCGGACTCGCGCGGGCTGGTGCTGCGCTTCGGCGCCTATAGCCGCACGGTGCAGCCGGGCCTCAATTTCGCGCTCTGGCCGGTTGAGAAAATGGTGGTGCTGCCGGTGGCGGCGGAAAACCAGATTTCCATCGGCGAGGCGGGCGACGAGGGCCTGGTTCTGACCGGCGATGAGAACATGGTCGACATCCGCTTCAAGGTGTTGTGGAAGATCGCCGAGCCGGAAAACTTCCTGTTCAACATTGCCGATGCCAAGGCGATCATCCGCGCCGTGGCCGAAAGCGCCATGCGCGAGATCGTGGGGCGCACGCCGGCCGATCAGGTTTTGACCACGGGCCGCCTGGCCATTCAGGACCAGGTGCGCGAGATCGTGCAGCATACGCTCGACACCTACACTGCGGGGGTGCAGATCACCGGCATCACGCTGGAAAATGTCGACCCGCCGCCGCCGGTTCTGGACGCCTTCGAGGAGGTGCAGCGCGCCAAGCAGAACCAGGTGAACATGATCAATCAGGCCGAGCAATATACCAACCAGACGCTGCGCAACGCCGAGGGCACGGCGGCCAAGGCCGTCGAAGATGCCAAGGGCTACAAGGCGCGGGTGACGGCCGAGGCCAAGGGTGCCGCCCAGCGCTTCGAGCAGGTGTTCAATGAATATGCCAAGGCCAAGGACGTGACGCGCGAGCGCCTGTTCCTCGAGACCATGGAAAAGGTCTTCGGCACGGCCAACAAGGTGGTGCTGGACCCCGGCAAGGGCGGCACGGGCGTGGTGCCCTATCTGCCGCTGCCGCCGGTGGTCAGGCCGCAAACCACGGGGGAGGGCAACTGAGATGAGCCTCATGCGTAATCTGGGCATTGCCGCTGCCGGTCTGGCCCTCATCGGGTCGATGACCCTGTTTACCGTGGACCAGCGCGAGAAGGCGCTGGTGCTGCGCTTCGGCGAGGTGAAGCGCCTCATCGAGAAGCCGGGCCTCTATGCGAAGATTCCCTTCGCCGACCAGGTGCTGCACATCGAGGGCCGGACCTTCATGTGGTCGTCGGACGACAAGGCGGTGCAGGTGTCGGACAAGCAGCGCTATCTGGTGGACGCCATCACGCTGGCGCGCGTCATGGACGTGCAGAAATTCCGTGAGACGGTGGGGGCTGATCTCGATCTCGCCCGGGCCCGCATCGAGACGCGTCTCGACGCCGCCCTGCGCCAGACCTATGGCAAGCGCACCTTCGAGGCCGCCCTGTCGAAGGACCGCGATGTCATGATGCAGGAAATCCGTGATCAGGTGCGCGGCGAGGCCCAGGCGCTGGGCATCCAGATCGTTGATGTGCGCATCCGCCGCACCGACCTGATGAAGGAGGTGCAGGAGGCGACCTTCGAGCGCATGAAGTCCGAGCGCCTGGCGGAGGCCCAGGACCTGCGCGGCAAGGGTGCCGCCATGAACACCCAGATGAAGGCCGAAGCCGACCGCAAGGCGGTGGAGATGACGTCGGAAGCCAACCGGCAGGCCGAAGTGATCCGCGGCGAAGGCGATGCCGAACGGGTGAAGGTGTTCGCCGATGCGACCCAGAAGGATCCCGAATTCTATGCCTTCTACCGTTCCATGGAGGCCTACGCTCAGTCATTGGCAACCAAGGACACGACGCTGGTGCTGAACCCGGACTCCGACTTCTTCAAGTATTTCGGGGCGCGGGGCACCAAGCCGCCGGAGGTCGCGCCCGCTCCATGAGCCAGAGCCTGTGGACGGCCTTCGCGCTGGTGCTGGTGATCGAGGGCCTCACTTACGCCCTCTTTCCCGGCCTATTGAAGCGCATGATGGCCGAGACGCAGCAGGTCAGCGATGACCGGCTGCGTCTGGGCGGCGTGGTTGCCGTGGCCATTGGCGTGGGCCTGGTCTGGCTCGGCCAGACGTTTTCATAAGTCGTTCACAAGGGAGACATGGTGATGGCAATGGCGTGGCGCAATGTGGCCGGGGCTGCCGGTATGGCGGTGATGATGCTGACGGCGGGCCTGATGAGCGGCACGGCATTGGCCGAGGTGCCGAGCCAGGCGGAGATGCTGCCCAGCGTGGCCGATCTCTCCGACAAGCTGTTGCCCGCCGTAGTGGAGATCTCGGTGGAGAGCAAGGCGGGTGGCAGCGATATGCTGAGCCTGCCCGACCTGCCGGACAATTCACCTTTCAAGGATTTCTTCGACGAGTTCATGAAGCGCCATCAGGGCGAGCGTGGCGACGGCGGCGGTGCGCCGAAGCCGCGCGACCGCACGGTGAACTCCATGGGCTCGGGCTTCGTGATCGATGCTTCGGGGCTCATCGTCACCAACAATCATGTGGTGGAAAACGCCGAGGCCATCGAGGTGAAATTCCAGGACCAGAGCACGCTGAAGGCGGAACTGGTGGGGCGTGATCCCAAGACCGATCTTGCGGTGCTGCGGGTGAAGCCGGAGAAGCCGCTGGCCACGGTGGGTTTCGGCGACAGCGACCATCTGCGCATCGGCGAATGGGTCATGGCCATCGGCAATCCCTTCGGCCTTGGCGGCTCGGTGTCGCTGGGCATCGTCTCGGCGCGCAACCGCGACATCAATGCCGGACCCTATGACGACTACATCCAGACCGATGCGGCCATCAACAAGGGCAATTCCGGCGGGCCGCTGTTCAACATGCGGGGCGATGTGGTGGGCATCAACACGGCCATCTTCTCGCCCTCCGGCGGTTCGGTGGGCATCGGCTTTTCGGTGCCCGCCAACACGGCCAAGAACGTGGTGAACCAGCTGGTGAAATTCGGCGAGACACGGCGCGGCTGGTTCGGCGTCAAGATTCAGGACATGAGCAAGGACATTGCCGAGAGCATGGGCCTTGACCGGCCGCGCGGCGCGCTGGTGGCCGACGTGACCGACACCGGCCCGGCGCAGAAGGCAGGTATCGAACCCGGCGATGTCATCGTCGAGTTTGACGGCAAGCCCATCGGTCAGATGAAGGACCTGCCCAAGATCGTGGCGGAGACCGAGGTGGGCAAGGATGTCACGGTGAAGGTGTTGCGCAGCGGCAGGGAGATGAGCTTCAGCGCTGCGGTGGGCCGGCTGGAGGATGGCGAAAAGCTGGTGGCCAATCAGGCGCAATCCGGCATGTCGGGCATGGAGGGCGCGGCCCCGGCGGTCGCCACGCTTCTGGGCATGACGGTCAGTTCCATCACCGATGAACTGCGCCAGCAATACAAGATCGACGAGAAGCTGGAGGGCGCGGTCATCACCTCGGTGGCCGAGGGCGGGGCCGCTTCCGACAAGCAGCTTGAACCCGGCGACGTCATCACCGAAGCGGGGGAAAAGCCGGTGAAGGGTTCGGCGGATATTTCCGCCGCCGCCGAGCAGGCCAGGAAGGACGGCAAGACCTCGGTGCTGATGCTCATCGCCAAGGGTGGCAAGGGAGCCGAGATGCGCTTCATCGCCCTGAAGCTGGACAAGTAGCAATAATAGTGCGCCAATGAAAAAGGCCCCGGTGATGAACCGGGGCCTTTGTCGTGTGTGATGGTTCCTCAGATGCCCGGCAGGCTGGCGAGCGAGCGGCGCAACTCGTCCTCATCGTAGGAGATGTCGGAGAGCTTGCCGGAGATCGCGTCCATGTAGGCGGGCATGTCGAAGTGGCCATGGCCGGAAAGACCGAAGAGAATGACCGGCGACTTGCCTTCCTCCTTGGCCTTCAGCGCGTGGTTGATGGCGCCGCGGATGGCGTGGGTCGATTCCGGGGCGGGCATGATGCCCTCGGTCCTGGCGAAGAGCAGGCCGGCCTCGAAGCAGGCGTTCTGGGTGTAGGCCTCGGCGTCGATATAGCCCAGTTCCTTCAGGTGCGAGACCAGCGGCGCCATGCCGTGATAGCGAAGCCCGCCCGCGTGGATGCCCGGCGGCATGAAGGTGGAGCCGAGGGTGTGCATCTTCAGCAGCGGCGTCAGGTGGCTGGTGTCGCCGAAATCATAGGCAAAGGTGCCGCGCGTCAGCGTGGGGCAGGCGGCGGGTTCGGCCGCGATGACCTTCACCTTCCTGCCGCCGCGCAACTGCCGCCCGATGAAGGGGAAGGCAAGGCCGGCGAAGTTGGAGCCGCCACCGGCGCAGGCGATGATGATGTCGGGTTCGGCACCCGCCTCCTGCATCTGCAGGATGGCTTCCTTGCCGATCACCGTCTGGTGCATGAGGACATGGTTCAGGACCGAGCCCAGGGCATAGTTGGTCCTGGGGTCCTTGGCGGCCACTTCCACGGCTTCGGAAATGGCGATGCCGAGGGAGCCGTTGGAGTCCGGGTGTTCGGCCAGGATGGCGCGGCCCGCCTCGGTTTCCAGCGACGGCGAGGCCACGCAGCGCGCGCCATAGGCTTCCATGATGGCACGGCGATAGGGCTTCGAGTTGTAGGACACCTTCACCATGTAGACCTTGACGTCGATGCCGAACATGGCACCCGCCATGGCCAGCGACGAGCCCCATTGGCCCGCGCCCGTCTCGGTGGAGAGCGAGTTGATGCCTGCCTCCTTGTTATAAAACGCCTGGGGCACGGCGGTGTTGGGCTTGTGCGATCCGGCGGGCGAGGAGCCTTCATATTTGTAATAGATCTTCGCCGTGGTCCCCAGCGCCTTTTCCAGCCCGATGGCGCGGTAAAGCGGGGTGGGCCGCCACATGCGGTAGATATCGCGCACGGGCTTGGGGATGTCGACCTCGCGCTCCTGGGTCATCTCCTGCCTGATCAATTCCATGGGGAAGATGGGCGAGAGATCCTGCGGGCCGGCGGGCTGGTGGGTGCCGGGGTGCATGGGCGGGGCCAATGGCACGGGCAGGTCGGCCTGAATGTTGTACCAGCTCCTGGAGATGGCCTCTTCGCCGAGAAGGAACTTGCGCTGATCGCGGCTCACCTTCATGAGCGGCGCGGCGCGCTTCTTCGGCGCTTTTTTCACAGCCGTCTTCGGCGCGGTCTTCCTGACGGGCTTGCTGGCGGCCTTTTTGGGCGCGGGCTTCTTCGCCGTCACGGCGCGCTTCGCCGCCTTGACGGCCTTCTTCACCGTCTTCCTGGCGGCCTTCACAATTTTCTTCGCAGGTTTCTTTGCCATGGTTTCCTCGTGCAAGAGCGGGGGAGTTTTGTTCGGTCGCGGCATTTTTGGCAAGCGGCCATTTTGGGCTGGGGTCAAGTGTCGCGGAATTCGGCGCGGGCATAGCCCTGCAGGTGCAGCAGGGCGGTGAGATCGCCGTGGTTGATGCGGATCAGGGTCGATTCCTGAACGTGGGGCTTGGCGTGCAGCGCCACGCCGATGCCCGCCTCGGCCAGCATGGCGACATCATTGGCGCCATCGCCCACGGCAATGGTGTCTTCCATCTCCAGCCCCAGGCCGGCGGCAAGGCGCTTCAGCCCGTGCAATTTGGCGGCGGACCCGAGGATGGGCGGAATGACCTCGCCCGTCAGATGGCCCTTCCTGATCTCCAGCTCGTTGGCCTGTTCCTCGTCGAAACCCAGGGCCCTGGCCACGGGCCGGGTGAACTGGCGGAAGCCGCCGGAGATGAGGGCGGTGTGGGCGCCGAAGGCCTTCATGGTGGCGATGAGGGTCTTGCCGCCGGGCATGAAGGTGATGCGATTGGCCAGCAGGTGCTGGATCACCCTTTCCTCCAGCCCCTTCAGCAGCGCCACGCGGGCGCGGAGCGCGCCGTCAAAGTCCAGCTCGCCGCGCATGGCGCGGGCCGTGATGCCCTTGATCTCGCTGCCGACGCCCGCGGCCACGCCCAGTTCGTCGATGCATTCCTGATGGATCATGGTGGAATCCATGTCGGCCACCAGCAGGCGCTTGCGCCGGTTCTCGGTGGAGACGACGGCGAAGTCGATGGGCTCGGCCCTTATTTCGGCGAGAAACTCCGACAGGCGCGGAAAGGTGGGCACCTCAAGGGCATCGCCCGGGGCCAGCCAGCGGATGCCGTCGGCCCCCAGCGCCCGGAGGCGCGTCACGATGCGTTCCGTGATTGCGCCGGAACCGGGGGCTGCTATGAGAACCAGAACGGAATCCAAATGAGTGCCCTTGCCGCCAAATCCGCCCTGCTTATTGCAGGCCCCACCGCCAGCGGCAAGTCAGCCCTTGGCCTGAGGCTGGCGCGCCAGCGGGGCGGCACCATCATCAATGCCGACGCGCTTCAGGTCTATGGGGATTTGCGCATTCTCTCGGCCCGGCCCACGGCGGCGGAGGAGGCGGAAGTGCCGCACCGGCTCTATGGCCATGTGGATGGCGCGGTGCCTTATTCCGTGGCGGCCTGGCTCAGGGAGGCGCGGGCTGCCTTGGCGCAGGTCTGGGCCGAGGGGCGGCTGCCCATTCTGGTCGGCGGCACGGGCCTTTATTTCAAGGCACTGGAGGAGGGGATTGCCGACATTCCTCCGATCGCGGAGGAAATCCGCAATAAATGGAGGGACTTCCGGGGCGATCTTCACAAGGAGATTCAAGCCCGTGATCCGGCCATGGCGGCGCGCCTCAACCGCAATGACCGGCAGCGGCTGATCCGGGCGCTGGAGGTGGCGGAGGGCACGGGCAAGCCCTTGTCGCAGTGGCAGGAGCAGGGCCGGGCGGGGGCGGCGCTGGCGGGGGTTCAGGTGGAACGCCTGTTCGTCGCGGTGCCCCGCGAAGAACTCTATGCCCGGGCCGAGGCGCGCTTTGACCGCATGGTGGCGCAAGGCGCGCTCGATGAGGTGCAGGCCCTGCCGCCGCTGGATCCGAGCCTTCCGGTGATGAAGGCCATCGGGGTGCCGGAACTGCTGGCGGTGGCGCGGGGCGAGCGGACGCTGGAGGAGGCGGCGGCGGCGGCCAAGACGGCGACCCGCCATTACATCAAGCGCCAGATGACCTGGTTTCGCGGCCAGATGACACACTGGCCCAGCCTGTCGCCCCCTTGACCGCGGCGGCAACGCCCCATAGAACGGACGTCATGAAGACCATTCTGGTAGTTGGGACGCGCATCACCACCGGGGCCTGAGGCCACCGGGGACTTCAGGTGTTGCGCGAAAACAGGCTCCCTCGGGGGCCTTTTTTATTGCCTGACGGCAGGGTTCATGTGTAACGGAGCAGTGGAAAAAGTGAGGATGTCATGGCTGCTGGCGAATTGATGACAGGTGCCGAGATCGTGCTGAAGGCCTTGGCCGATCAGGGCGTGGAACATGTGTTTGGCTATCCCGGCGGCGCGGTCCTTCCGATCTATGACGAGATTTTCCAGCAGGACAAGGTGCAGCACTTCCTGGTGCGGCACGAGCAGGGGGCGACCCATGCGGCCGAGGGTTATGCCCGCTCCACCGGCAAATGCGGCGTGGTGATCGCCACCTCCGGCCCCGGCGCCACCAATTGCGTCACCGGCCTCACCGATGCGCTGCTCGACTCCATTCCCATGGTGGTGATCACCGGCCAGGTGCCGACCCACCTCATCGGCAATGACGCCTTTCAGGAATGCGACACGGTGGGCATTACCCGGCCCTGCACCAAGCACAACTGGCTGGTGAAGGACGTGAACGATCTCGCCCGCATCCTGCACGAGGCCTTCCATGTGGCGACCCACGGGCGGCCCGGCCCGGTGGTGGTGGACGTGCCCAAGGACGTGCAGTTCGGCAAGGGCAAATACGTCGGGCCGAAGAACATCGAGCACCCGACCTATCGGCCGCGCGTCAAGCCCGACCAGACCCTGATCCGCCAGGCGGTGGACCTCATCGCCACGGCGAAGAAGCCCATTCTCTATACCGGCGGCGGCGTGATCAACGCCGGGGTGACGGCCTCGCGCCTGCTGCGGGAATTCGTCAAGATGACGGGCATGCCCATCACCTCGACGCTGATGGGGCTTGGCGCCTTCCCCGGCTCGGGCAAGGAGTGGCTCGGCATGCTGGGCATGCACGGCACCTACGAGGCCAACATGGCCATGCATGACTGCGATGTGATGATCTGTGTGGGCGCGCGCTTCGATGACCGCATCACCGGCCGGCTCGACGCCTTCTCGCCGGGGTCGAAGAAGATCCACATCGACATCGATCCCTCGTCCATGAACAAGACGGTGGCGGTGGACATTGCCATCGCCGGCGACGCCGCGCATGGTCTGGAAGACCTGATCCGGGTGTGGAAGGCGCGCAATGCGGCGCTGGACAAGAAGGCGCTGGCGGAGTGGTGGAAGCAGATTGACATCTGGCGGGCGCGCGACAGCCTGAAGTATCGCTCCAACAAGGATGTCATCATGCCGCAATATGCCATCCAGCGGCTCTATGAATTGACCAAGGGACGCGACACCTACATCACAACCGAGGTGGGCCAGCACCAGATGTGGGCGGCGCAATTCTACAAGTTCGAGGAGCCGAACCGGCTGATGACCTCTGGCGGCCTGGGCACCATGGGCTATGGCCTGCCTGCCGCCGTGGGCGTGCAGGTGGCGCATCCCAAGGCGCTGGTCATCGACATCGCGGGCGATGCCTCGGTGCAGATGACCATGCAGGAAATGTCGACCGCCGTGCAATACCGGCTGCCGATCAAGATCTTCATCCTCAACAATCACTACATGGGCATGGTGCGGCAGTGGCAGCAGCTCTTGCACGGCAACCGCCTGTCCAACTCCTATACCGAGGCGCTGCCGGATTTCGTGAAGCTGGCGGAGGCCTTCGGCGGCGTGGGCATCCGGGCGTCCAGGCCGGATGAGCTGGACGCCAAGATCATGCAGATGATCGATACGCCGCATCCGGTGATCTTCGACTGCGAAGTGATGAACGTGGCCAACTGCTTCCCGATGATCCCCTCGGGCAAGGCCCACAATGACATGATCCTGGGCGAGGAGATTGCCGACGAAGACGTGGGCAATGTGATCGACGCCAAGGGCAAGCAGCTGGTGTAAGGAGAGCAACATGAACAGCCATCTCACCGCCACCGGTTCGGCCTATTTCATGGAAGCCAGGAAGCAGGCCGAGGAAACCCATACGCTGGCCGTCGTGGTCGATAACCAGCCGGGCGTTCTGGCCCGGGTCATCGGGCTGTTCTCGGGCCGGGGCTACAACATCGACTCGCTCACCGTGTCCGAGACGCAGCACGAGCGCCATGTCTCGCGCATCACCATCGTCACCACCGGCACCAAGCAGGTGCTGGAGCAGATCAAGAACCAGTTGACGCGCATGGTGCCGGTGCATTCGGTGGCCGACCTGACCGAGCAGGGCAGCACCATCTCGCGCGAGCTTGCCATGGTGAAGGTGTCCGGCACCGGGGAAAAGCGCATGGAGGCCCTGCGCCTCGCCGACGCCTTCCGGGCGCGGGTCATCGACGCCACCACCGAGAGCTTCATCTTTGAACTGACCGGCAAGCCCGACAAGATCGACCAGTTCATCTCGCTCATGGTGCCGCTGGGCCTGATCGAGGTGGCGCGCACCGGCGTTGCCGGCATTTCGCGCGGGGCCGAGGCCATGAAGGTCTAACCCATGGGCCTGCTCGACATGGCGCAACTGGCGCTGGCGGCAGCGGCGCTGGCGCTGGCACTCTATGCCTTGCGCCGCCCGCAGGCCCCGGCCGCCTATGCCGCCGATGCCGCCGAGAGCTATGACAGCTTCCTGCGCCGGCACAATGGCGAGATCATCGCCTGGGGTGGGCGCGTGGTGCAGGAGATGGAGGACGCGGCCCGCTATTTCGCGGCCATGCAGCGCGGCGGCACCAGTCATTCGGCGGCGGAGACGGCGGCGCGGCTTGCCGTGTTGACCGATCAGGGCCGGGTCTATTTTCCCAACTGCGAGGCCGATGAGGCGTTGCCCGCGCGGGCCACGGCCTTTCGCGGCACGCGCCAGCCCATTCTCGATGCCTGCGTGCAGGTGCATGACCTGCTCATTGCCCAGAAGCCGCAGGACAGCCGCATGCCCAGCACCAAGTCGCCGGTGCTGGATGTGGAAAAGGCGCGGCGCCAGTTCATCTCCGAATTGCAACTGCTGGCCGGACCGCGTCGGTTTTCCCGCGCCGAACTGGAGGCGGTGCGCGGCCAGGGTCAGCCGGGCGGCACCCATCAAGCCTGACCGGGCAGTGATTTTTCACGCCGCCAGGAACCGATCGCGGGCGTGCCCGTTTCGTCGAAGCCTCAGCGCAACGGACGATCAAATCGGAACGATTTGAGAGAGGAAAGTTGCGCCAACATATTGATTTTCGAGCAACTTATCGGCGGCAGTTGAGTCCAACTGACCGCCGGTTGCTCTAGCGCTTCAAAGGACGGTCATGAAACGCACTCTCGCCACGCTTACCATTCTGGCAGCGCTTGCAAGCGCTGCCCCCCAGGCCCTTGCCTTTTCCATCGATGAGTTGAACGGCGCGGAATGGACGGGCACATGGCCCGAAGGCCAGAGCGCCATTGCCGCCAAGGTTCAGGTTCTGCTGGGCCGCGGCGGTGCCAGCCCCGGCGTCATCGACGGGGTGATGGGCATGAATGTGGAGAAGGCCCTGCGCGGTTTTGAGGAAATCCACGGCTTGCCGGTGGACGGCCAGATGGATGGCGATGTCTGGAGCAGGCTGAATGGCAGCGAACCGGCCTTCACGCGCTATACGGTGAGCGAAAAGGATGTGGCCGGACTGGTGGAGGCGATCCCTGAAGACAAGGCCGAGCAGGCCAGGATGGAACGCCTCGGATATGTCAGCGCCGCCGAGGCACTGGCCGAAAAGTTTCACATGGACATCGATTTTCTCAGGCACCTCAATCCTGAGTCGGATTTCGCGCCGGGCAGCAGCATCATCGTCGCCAATCCGGGCGAGCGGCTGAAGGTGCCGGTGGCTCATCTCATCGCCGACAAATCGGATGAGCGGCTTATGGCCTATGACGGCGAAGGCCGGTTGCGGCTGTCCTATCCGGCCACCATCGGCAGCGACGAAACGCCTTCGCCCTCCGGCACGCATCAGGTCAAGGTGATCGTCGACGATCCGGACTACACCTACACGCCGAAGGAGGAGGGGGCGGAGAAGCTGCGCCTGCCGCCCGGGCCCAATGGCCTGGTGGGCAATGTCTGGATCGGTCTGTCGGCGCCCACCTATGGCATCCATGGCACGCCTGACCCGGCCCATATCTCGCGCACCAATTCCTCGGGCTGTGTGCGCCTGACCAACTGGGATGCGGGCGAGTTGGCGCATACCATCGAGCGCGGCATTCCGGTGGAATTCCGCGAGTGACCCTTCGTTAGGTGGTCTGGCGAAAATTTTCCGAACCGGCAGCTTTTCCCGGTCCGCCCGGATGCTAAAGCGCGGGGTGGGAGATTTTCAGCATGGCCTGCACCCTGTCCGTCAATATCAATGCCGTGGCTTACCTGCGCAACCGGCGCGAGGTGCCATGGCCGAGTGTGGAGGGCATTGGCCGGATCGCGCTCGATGCCGGGGCCTCGGGCCTTACCGTCCATCCCCGGCCCGACGAGCGCCATATCCGGCGCCGCGACGTGACCGTGTTGCGCCAGATGCTGCGGGCCGATTATCCGGGGCGGGAATTCAATATCGAGGGCTATCCCGATGAGCGCTTCCTCGCCCTGTGCGAGGCCGAACAGCCGGATCAGGTGACGCTGGTGCCGGACCTGCCGGGGCAGGGCACCTCGGACCATGGCTGGAACATTGCCGCCAGCCGGGCGCTGCTGGAGGACGTTATTGCCCGCCTGCACCGGGGCAGGATGCGGGTCTCCGTCTTCATCGACCCCGACGACAGAGCCCCGGCCCTGGCCAGGGCCGTGGGGGCGGACCGGGTGGAGATTTACACCGGCCCCTATGGCGGGGCGCTGGAGCGGACGGCGATGGAAAGGGAGTTTGCCAAGGTGGTGGCGGCGGGCCAAGCGGCGGCGGCTGCGGGGCTGGACCTCAACGCGGGCCACGACCTGACACGGGAGAACCTGCCGCGTCTGGTGGCGGCGCTGCCCAATCTGAAGGAAGTGTCCATCGGCCATGCGGTGGTGGCCGATGCGCTCATCCTCGGCATGGCGGAAACGGTGCGCCGGTTCCGCGCGGCCATCGGCGATGTCTGATCTCGCCCCGCTTATCTCCATTGGCCTGGTCCAGCTTCTGGCGGTGATCTCGCCGGGGCCAAGCTTCCTCATCACGGCGCGCACGGCGGTGGCGCGCTCGCGCCTTGATGGCGTCAAGGTGGCGGCGGGCCTGGCGGCGGGCACGGTGATCTGGTCGGCGGCGGCATTGTTCGGCCTCAACGCGCTGTTCAAGCTGGTGCCGCCGCTCTTCGTAGCCATGAAGATCGTGGGCGCGCTGTTCCTGCTGTGGGTGGCCTTCAACATCTTCCGCCACGCCGCCGAGCCGCTGGCGCTGGAGACGGAGGGGGAGGGCGCGGGCAGCCCCTTCTGGCGCGGCTTCTGGACGCAATTGGCCAATCCCAAGGTGGCGATCTTCTTCGGCTCCATCTTCGTGGCGCTGCTGCCACGCGTCGTGCCGTTGTGGATGATGCTGGCGCTCATTGCCATCGTCAGCTTCAACGAGTTCTGGTGGTATTCCGTGGTGTCGCTGTTCTTCTCCTCCGGCCCCATCCGCCGCACCTACCTCGCGGCCAAGAAATGGCTCGACCGGGCCACGGGGCTGTTCCTGGGCGGGCTGGGCCTGCGCCTTTTGTGGGGGGCGCGCGACACGGCGCTATAATTTTGCTGGCGCACCCTCTTGCGCGGCTATTGCGGCGGGAATAGTTTTCACACCGGCCACTTCAGTGCGGGGCCCCTCCCCGCCGAGCAAGGGATGAAATGCCACGGCGGTTTCCGTTGTGGTTGTCCCTCGCAAGACTCCTCCGAAATCGCTGATCAACAAGAGCATCGATTAAGGAGACTGCCATGTCCGACTCCAAGGCTTCCGGCAAACGGTCCTGGGCCGAACCCTTCAAGATCAAGTCCGTCGAACTGCTGAAGACCACCACCCGCGCCGAGCGCGAACGCGCCATCGTTGACGCGGGCTACAACACCTTCCTGCTGAAGTCCGAGGACGTTTACATCGATCTTCTGACCGACTCCGGCGTGTCCGCCATGTCCGACCGGCAGTGGGCGGCCATGATGCTGGGCGACGAGGCCTATGCCGGCAGCCGCAATTTCTACGAACTCGAAGCGGCGGTGCAGAAATACTACTCCTACAAATATGTGGTGCCGACACATCAGGGCCGGGGCGCGGAGCACATCCTCAGCCAGTGCCTGATCAAGCGCGGCGATTACATTCCCGGCAACATGTATTTCACCACCACGCGGCTGCATCAGGAGCTGGCGGGGGGCACCTTCGTCGATGTCATCACCGACGAAGCGCATGACGCCCAGAACCCGCACCCCTTCAAGGGCAACATCGACATCGGCAAGCTCGACGCGCTGGCGAAAAAGGTGGGCGACGACAAGATCCCCTATGTCTGCGTGGCCACCGCGGTGAACATGGCGGGCGGACAGCCCATCTCGCTGGCAAACCTGCGGGCCGTGCGCCAGTGGTGCGACAAGCACGGGGCGCTGCTGGTGCACGACATGACGCGCGTGGCCGAGAACGCCTGGTTCATCAAGTGCCGCGAGGAGGGCTATGGCGACAGAAGCGTGGCCGAGATCGTGCACGAGATCTGCGCACTCACCGATGCCGCCACCATGTCGTCGAAGAAGGATGCGCTGGTGAACATCGGCGGCTTCCTGGCCATGAACAGCGAGAAGCTTTACGAGGACGCCTGCGGGCTGGTGGTGGTCTATGAGGGGCTGCACACCTATGGCGGCATGGCGGGGCGCGACATGGCGGCGCTGGCCGTGGGCATTTCCGAAAGCGTGGACGACAATCACATCCGCGCCCGCGTGGGCCAGGTGGAATATCTCGGCCAGATTCTCACCGATGCGGGCGTGCCCATCGTGCTGCCGGTGGGGGGGCACGCGGTGTTCCTCGATGCCAGGCGCATGCTGCCGCACCTTCCGCAGGAGCAGTTTCCGGCGCAGGCGCTGGCGGCGGCGCTCTACGTGGACTCGGGCGTCCGCGCCATGGAGCGCGGCGCGGTGTCGGCGGGGCGCGCCGCCGATGGCAACAACTACATGCCCAAGCTGGAGTTGGTCCGGCTCACTATTCCGCGCCGGGTCTATACCCAGTCGCACATGGACGTGACGGCGGAAAGCGTCATTGCCGTGGCGGAACAGGCGCGTTCGGTGCGCGGGCTGAGGTTCACCTTCGAGCCTAGGATGCTGCGCTTCTTCATGGGCCGTTTCGCCCAGGTGTAAGGCGGCGGCCTGCAACCAAAGTGGGGTGGGGGCGGCGGGCGCCGCCCCCGCCGCTTGGCGCTTGCCATGGGCGCACGGGGAGGCTAATCGAAGCCGCAAATCCACGGGAATTCAGGGAAAGGGATGGCCGCCATGCGCGTGTTTTATGACCGGGACGCCGATGTCAACCTCATCAAGGGCAAGAAGGTGGCCATCGTCGGCTATGGCTCACAGGGCCGCGCCCATGCGCTGAACCTGAAGGATTCCGGGGCCAAGCACCTGGTCATCGCGCTGAAGGAAGGCTCGCCCACCGCCAAGAAGGTGGAGGCGGACGGCCTCAAGGTCATGACCGTGGCCGAGGCCGCCAAGTGGGCCGACCTGATGATGATGGCCACCCCGGACGAGCTTCAGGCCGATATCTACAAGAGCGAGATTGCCCCCAACATCCGCGATGGCGCGGCCATTGCCTTCGCCCACGGTCTTAACGTCCACTTCGCCCTCATCGAGCCGAAGAAGACGGTGGACGTGGTCATGATCGCGCCCAAGGGCCCGGGCCACACGGTGCGCGGCGAATATCAGAAGGGCGGCGGCGTGCCCTGCCTCATTGCCATCCATCAGGATGCCTCGGGCAATGCCCATGACCTCGCCCTGTCCTATGCCTCGGGCGTGGGCGGCGGGCGTTCCGGCATCATCGAGACGACCTTCAAGGAAGAATGCGAGACCGACCTGTTCGGCGAACAGGTGGTGCTGTGCGGCGGCTTGGTGGAACTGATCCGCGCCGGTTTCGAAACGCTGGTGGAGGCGGGCTATGCGCCGGAGATGGCCTATTTCGAATGCCTGCACGAGGTGAAACTGATCGTCGATCTCATCTATGAGGGCGGCATCGCCAACATGAACTACTCCATCTCCAACACGGCGGAGTGGGGCGAATATGTCACCGGGCCGCGCATCATCACCGAGGAAACGAAGCAGGAGATGAAGCGGGTTCTGAAGGACATCCAGACCGGAAAGTTCACGTCGGAGTGGATGCAGGAATATCGCGCCGGGGCCGCCCGCTTCAAGGGCATCCGCCGCAACAACGACGCCCACCAGATCGAGGCCGTGGGCGAAAAGCTGCGCGCCATGATGCCCTGGATCGCCAAGAACAAGCTGGTTGATAAAGCCCGGAACTAGTAGCGAAACAATCCGGCGGGAGGTCAGCGGATGAAAAGGTGCATTGGGTTCAATCCAAAGCGCCGGATAAGCCCAGTAGGCACTTTTTCATCTGGACTGCTGGACGGCTTAGCAAACAGGGCTTCCTACACGGGGAATCCTGAACATAAACGACGACCTGGTGATTACGGGTTGACACCGCCAACAAGTCCGAGGCCCGGTAAAACACTTTGCGATGCTGCGGGTGATTTTCCTAAGGCTCTGGCCGAGGAGCTATTGCGAAACGGGTTCGTTAGGGGTTTAGTAAGCCTCCAAACCCGTAATGGCTGGCCGCAGAATGTGTGGTCCGTGCATGATGGGGTTGCGTTTGAAGCGCAGCTTGAGAATGCGACGATCGGAACTTACCATGGCTATCCGATGCCGGAGGACGATGATTTGCGGGAGGATGTGCTAAAACATTGGAACGCCCATGAGCCAAAGATTGACAATTAGAGTTGCTTGGGAACATTTGGCAAAAGGCTTGCCAGAAGAACGTGCAACGTTTGCCGCGCTAGGCATCAGCTTTAACAATCTATCCTTGACCGAAGCAGAGGACGGACTCGCAAATCGGTTACGCCAAGACGTGTATCTTTCTGGCTATAGGCTTGGCGAATGGTTGGCATGGAATTGGTGGCGACTCAGGTGGGAACCGCGCAAAGATAGCCTGGGATGGGCTATGGCACATCGCATGGCCTCAATTGGAGGCGGGTATATTTGGCCAAATATTACCATCTTTTCAGATGGTGAGCGTGTTGTTCTCAATGCCCAGCCAACCTCAAAGAAGCCCTCGGAACCTCTTCGCTATATTGCGCAGACAGCTGCAATCGTGTCTGCATCAGAATTTGAATCAGAAGTGGATTTGTTCTTGAATCAAACTATTGAAAGGTTGCGTTCTGAAAATATTGAGAAGACCAACCTCGACGCTATCTGCCATGAGTTGCGTGAAGAGCGAAGGGATCCCGAGCTTGCAAAGCGGCGCAAGCTTGAAGCTCTTTTAGGAAGAGATGTTGATGAAGCCAATCAAGCCGACCTTGACCAACTACTGGCAGATGCTACTAGACTCGGTGAGGATGCTGTGGGGGAACTGGCAGCGCAAAATCCAGAAGATGCCCGACCTTTGACTTCGGGTGATCTCGCTTCGATTGCAATAAGCCATGGTTTTGATTTCAATCCGGCGGATGCCATTCAACTTGAGAGCAAAGCCGCATTAGCGCTTCCCTCTGGGGTGGCAGCTTGGGAAAGAGGCGTTGCGGCAGCAAAAGCGCTTCGGAAGCAATTAAATATTGGTGCTGCTCCTATTTCAAATGATCGGTTGTCGGAAATGGTGGGAGTTTCCAAAAAAGTCATTAGCTCCGCAACGCACTCAGGAGAGTTTCCCTTCACACTCGAATCTGAACCAAGGAAGGGAAAGATCTCTATTCGCTCTAAGTACGAAACTGGTCGAAGATTTGCACTTTGCCGTCTACTGGGTGACCGTATTGCGTATACGACAACTGATAAACTGCGGCCTGCGACAAGTGCCTATACATATCGCCAGAAGATACAAAGGGCCTTTGCTGGTGAGTTTCTGTGCCCATTTAAAGCTTTGCAAGATATGTTGCACGGCGACCTGAGCGATGATCAGTTCGATGAAGCCGCTGATTATTTCAATGTTTCGAATAGAACGATTAGAACACTTCTGGTAAACAACGGGTTGCTTGAACGAGATAATCTCGAATTGCATTTGGCCTCATCTGCATAGTTTAAGTTGCCCATGAGCTGTCCTATGCCCCCAGCTTGGATGGCGGAAGCCCCGAAAACTTCGATACAACCTTCAAGGAGGCATGCGAAACCGACCTGTTCGGCGAGCAGGTGGTGTTGTAGGGCGGCTCGGCCGGCTTGGCGTGCGTGCAGTTTTCGCTGCCATTGACAAGGGCTGGCGAAATCGCTGACCCTTGGGCGAGGGGGGCCAATCATGACCAGACTGACGAGACGGGAGATGCTGGCGCTGCTGGCGGGGGCGGCGGCGACAGCCCCGGCCATGGCGGGGGCCGCGCCCAGGGGCGTTATCGCCGTTGTGGGGGCGGGGCTGGCGGGCCTTGTGGCGGCGCGGCACTTGACC
>OEIV010000328.1_pt1 | contig 28189 bp, 36 predicted proteins | sample 1539231 | NCBI WGS metagenome assembly OEIV01 (sample SAMN03794762, study PRJEB22550) | activated sludge metagenome | feature: wastewater treatment plant; material: activated sludge; isolation source: Wastewater treatment plant of a petroleum refinery complex | place: Argentina: Buenos Aires ... | reverse complement strand
ACCCTGCTTCCGTTCTGGTCCTTCGCGCTGTTCCACCATGTGCGTGGCAGGCCTCGGGCCGCGCTGACATTCGCGTTGCTCCCTTTGCTCCTGCCCGTGGAGTTCGGCATGATGACCACCATGCCCCGCGGTTTCGTCACTGGGCTGGCAGCACTGGCCGTCCTTCCGTGGCTTCACCGGTCACGCGACACGGTCGTGAGCGCTCTCCTCACCGGATGTGCGGTGTCGTTCGCTTGGTATCTCAACCCGAACACCCTGGTCTTCAGCCTGCCCTACCTGGTTTGGCTCGTATGGAGGACGAGACCGGGGATCCTGAACAGCTCCGCTCTGCTGGCAGGGACACTTCCGGCGATCGCGCTCCACGTCACCAGCCAGGCCTGGTGCGCATCCCGACCCGAGGCGATCGTGCATCGCCTCGGCTATTCAGGCTGGCACTTTGATGGAACTGCCACGTGGCAGGGCCTGGGGCGCTTGGACGAACACTTCCAATGGCTGTGTCCCGTGTTCTGGGGATATGAAGGGGTCCTTGCCCCGGGGCTTGTGGCCTTGTCGATCCTGGCGTTCCGACGCGGAGACCGGATCCTGTCCGCCGTCATTCCCGTGGCCCTCGCCGGGATCGTCGCCTCGCTTTCCCTGCCCAAGGTGCACGACGGATGGGACTCCGTGTTCTTCCCGCTCTCCCGCATGTTCCTCGCCATCCCGTTGCTCGTGGCGTGGGCCTTGAGCCTCTCCGCACCGCCCGTCGCGGCGCATCGGACCCACGTCCTGTTGGCCCTGCTGGCCTCCGTGACCGCCATCGCGTACAAGGCCGCACATGTCGATCGTGTGGGTGCCGACCAGGTGGCGGCCCAGTCGAAATGGGTCTCGGTGCGCCCGTTCGCCGAACTGAAGGAGGACGCTGCTGCGCTGAAGACGCTTTGCGAGGCCCACGATGTCGACCTGATCGTCGTGCCGATCCGGTTGGGCACCAGGATCTGGGCCCAGTTCCGGGCCTATCTGCACCCCACGCTGGTCCCTGATCTTCCGCCGACCTATCTGTACGGATATGAGCGACGCCATTGGCAACGAACGGAACAGGGCCAGGCGATCCACCCGACCATCCTCGTGATCGGAGGTGCGGAAGAGCGGTGGGCTGAGCTGAGGGCCCGGGACCCGCGCATCCTCCGCCTCGGCGACCTGCAGGGTGATCGGGTCCATGTGTTCACCGGGAATGACCGCCCGACGGACAGGCTGATGGCCTCCATGCTGGAAGACCTCCTCGGGGCGGGGCCCTAGCCCCCTCACCACGCACCCCACCACCCTGCATCCGCTGGAGGAGCCGCCCTGCGACCGTCACGGCCTGCGATGGCGCTTCGAGGTCCGTGATCGCATCCGGCGTTCTTGATCCCCGTCAAGCGCACCGGTGGCACCCAGGAGCCAACTTCGCTGCATGGTCACGGACATCACCCATCCCACCTGGGTCGACCGCAAGGCCCACCCCTTCGGCGCGCACACCTTCCACCATCCGGAAGGCCGCATGCACTATGTGGACGAGGGCCGCGGCCCGGTGATCCTCTTCGTGCATGGCACCCCGGACTGGAGCTTCGGCTTCCGGCACCTGATCAAGGCCTTCTCTGACACACATCGCTGCATCGCGCCGGACCACCTGGGTTTCGGGCTCAGCGACAAGCCCCAAGGAGCGGACTACACCGTGGCCGCGCATGCCCGCCGGCTGCAGGACCTGATCGATCATCTGGGACTGAGGGATGTGACGCTCGTGGTCACCGACTTCGGGGGCGGCATCGGCCTTGCGCATGCGCTGGAACACCCGGCGAACGTGAAGCGCATCGTCCTCTACAACACGTGGATGTGGGACCTGATGCCCGACAAGCGCTTCAGCGGCCCCACCGCCATCATGAAGTCCTGGCTTGGTCGGTTCCTGTACCTGCGCTTGGGGTTCAGCGTGAACGTGATGATGCCCAGCGGCTATGGCGACAAGAAGAAGCTGACCCAAGCCATCCATGCGCACTACCAGCGCGCCCTACCCGATGCCGTTGCGCGTGTTGCCACCTTCGCCTGCGTGCAGGAGATCCAGAACGCCGGTCCGTTCTGGCAGGCGCAATGGGCCCGGGTGGAGCGCCTGCGCACCATCCCCACCCTGCTCTGCTGGGGTCTGAAGGACCGCTTCTTCCCTCCGGACCTGTTGGAGCGCTGGAGGGTCGCGCTCCCCCAGGCCACCGTGCACACCATGCCGCACGCCGGACACTTCGTGCACGAGGAGGCACCTCGCGCGCTCGCGGAGGCCATCGCCCCGGTCACCTCTCCGCCCGTCCGGTGACCTTGTACAGGTCCGACGTACCGTCGGCCCTCGTCACGTTCATTTCGCCGGTGAACATGCCCTTCACCACCTCACCCTTCCAGGCGCGCGATCGGTTCTTCTCATCGCTTTTCACCGCCTTGATGATGAAATGGCCGGAGCCCTGTTCATAACAGCCGACCTCGCCCATGGTGAGCCCTTCGCCCGCGCAGCCGGTGCAATCCACTTCATCACCGGTGAGGGTGAGCACATCGCTGCCCTGATGCTGACCGTTCAGCTCGTAGTCAAGGCGGAACGCCACGCCGGTCTTCAGGATGGAACAGTCGGCCTGCTCCCAGCGCGCCGGATCCAGGGGTGGAAGGCCATCGGTGGTGCCACCGGATCCGTCGCAGGAATGGAGGGTCATTAGTCCAAGGCCCAGGGCCAGGGGAAGGATCGTGCGCTTCATGGTCGTGTGCATGGCCCGCGAAAGTAGAGGCTGCCAGCCATGCCGGATCCACCGGCACCGACCGGCCCGGATCCAGCGGGCCTGTTCATCCAGCCCGGGCGGGGTGACACGGATGCCCCCCACGTTGCATCCACAGATGACACCAATGGCACAGATAGCCCCTCCCCGCTATCATCCCGCTGTGGCGGGACAGGTCCTGCGGACCTGATCCGGCGAGCCCGCGAGCCGCGCATTCATCTGTGTCCATCCGTGTTCATCCGTGGTTCTGATGACCATTGAGCGGACGAGCCCTCCCCCATCATCCCCGGACCTCGCCGGAACCCCACCGCGCCCTACTTTCGCAAGGCCCTCCCCGGACCATCCCGGGCTGCGGACCCGTGACGAATGGCTGAGAAGATCGACCTGGAAGCATCCAAGAACGAGGACAAGAACAAGCTCGCGATCAGTGAGCTCAACAGCCGCCTGAAGAAGGTGTACCTCGGCGGCGGCGAGAAACGCATCGAAAAGCTCAAGGCCGACGGCAAGATGACCGCCCGCGAGCGCATCGACGCCCTGCTCGACCCCAAGAGCCCGCGCATCGAGATCGGTGCCTTCGCGGCCGATGGCATGTACAAGGAACACGGCGGTGCGCCCAGCGCCGGTGTGGTGGTGGTCATCGGCTACGTGAGCAAGCGCCAGTGCATCGTGGTGGCCAACGACGCCACGGTGAAGGCCGGCGCCTGGTTCCCCATGACGGGCAAGAAGAACCTGCGCGCCCAGGAGATCGCCATCGAGAACCGCCTGCCCATCATCTACCTGGTGGACAGCGCCGGCGTGTACCTGCCCATGCAGGACGAGATCTTCCCCGACAAGGAGCACTTCGGAAGGATCTTCCGCAACAACGCCGTGATGAGTTCCATGGGCATCACGCAGATCGCCGCTGTGATGGGCAGCTGCGTGGCGGGCGGCGCCTACCTGCCCATCATGAGCGACGAGGCCCTCATCGTGGAGAAGACCGGCAGCATCTTCCTCGCGGGTAGCTACCTGGTGAAAGCCGCCATCGGTGAGGACATCGACAACGAGACCCTCGGCGGCGCCACCACGCACAGCGAGATCAGCGGCGTTACCGACTACAAGTGCAAGGACGATGCGGACTGCCTCAAGAAGATCCGCGCCATCATGGACAAGCTGGGCAAGCCGAAGGATGCGGGCTTCAGTCGCGAGAAACCCGCGCCGCCCAAGGCAGACCCGAAGGAGATCTACGGCATCCTGCCCAGCGAGCGCGCCAAGCCCTACGACATGCGCGAGGTGATCGCGCGGCTGGTGGACGGCAGCGAGTACACCGAATACAAGGAAGGCTACGGCCAGAGCATCATCACCGCCTACGCCCGCATCGACGGCTGGGCCGTGGGCATCGTGGCCAACCAGCGCAAGGTGGTGAAGAGCAAGAAGGGCGAGATGCAGTTCGGCGGCGTCATCTACAGCGACAGCGCCGACAAGGCCACGCGCTTCATCGCCAACTGCAACCAGAAGAACATCCCGCTGGTCTTCCTGCAGGACGTCACCGGCTTCATGGTGGGCAGCCGCAGCGAGCACGGCGGCATCATCAAGGACGGCGCGAAACTGGTGAACGCCGTGAGCAACAGCGTGGTGCCCAAGTTCACCGTGATCGTGGGCAACAGCTACGGCGCCGGCAACTACGCCATGTGCGGCAAGGCCTACGACCCGCGCCTCATCGTGGGCTGGCCCAGCGCGCAAGTGGCCGTGATGGGCGGCGACCAGGCCGCCAAGGTGCTGCTGCAGATCGAAGTGGCCGCCCTCAAAGGCCGCGGCGAAGAGATCACCAAGGAGCGCGAAGCGGAGATCCTCGGCAAGATCCGCAGCAAGTACGAGGAAAGCATGAGCCCCTATTACGCGGCGGCGCGGCTGTGGCTCGATGCCATCATCGATCCGCTGGACACAAGGACGTGGATATCGATGGGTATTGAGGCGGCTTCGCAAAGTCCAGCTACGCGCGAGTTCAATATGGGTGTCCTTCAAACCTGAATGGCAATGCGTCGATCGATCCTTGTCATCCTCCTGAATTCGTCCTTGTGCACGACCATTGCCCAAAGCGACCATTTCTTCGTAACGGTAAGTGGCGGTGACCTTTATAAGGTCAATATCCAGGCCTGCTCCACCACGTTCATCGGGGCAACGGGCTTCGGATTCGGTGACATAGCGATGACGCTTTCAGGGGAACTCTACGGCATCGTAGGTGGGGCCATCTATCGCATCGATACCACGGATGCCAGTACCACGTACATCGGGCAGTCCACTGCGCCAGGTGTCGCGATGGTAGCGCTGAACAACAGCACGCTCCTGGTCGAATATGCACAAGACCTGTATGCCATCAGCACGATCGATGCGACCACTACCAACATCGGTGCGATCGGCTATGGGGCACTTGGTGATCTTACCTGGTACTGGGGGAGCCTGTACATGTCCTCTGGTGGCCAGTTGATCCGGATCGACTCAGAAGACAATTATGCTTCCATCCTATCTGTGACCCCGGTCGGCACGTTCGACCCCGACATGCCCATATGTGAAGGCTTGGCAACGGCGATGGTGATGGACTTTCAATCGAGTATCGTGGGGTTCTCTTACCCGGACCTCTATTGCTTCTCCCCGGTCAATGGCTCCTATGTTGTGATCTGTCAGCCTGCCTTACCCGGCGGTGTGCCCGGCGCGGCCTCCACACCACCTGCGGAAACCCCGGTTGTCGGATGCAGCAGCACTAGCACCGGGATAAACCCGCCTCGACCTGCTCAAGGCATAAGCATACGACCATTGAACGCAGGTCTGGAGATCATCGTGGCCGATGGTCTCAAGGCTCAGGAATTCAGGATCAGGAACTCAATGGGCGGCATTGTCACCAACTCCGCAGTGCCCACAGCGACAGGCGCGCTGGTCGACTTGGCCGGTTTGAGTTCTGGCCTTTATGTGGTCGAGCTCGTTTCCGGAAGCAGGCGCTTTGCGGAGCGCTTTATTCATTCGGCTTCCCGATGAGCCCCTATTATGCGGCGGCGCGGTTGTGGCTGGATGCCATCATCGATCCGCTGGAGACGAGGACGTGGATATCGATGGGGATCGAGGCAGCGGCACAATCGCCAGCTACTCGGGAGTTCAATATGGGGGTCTTGCAGACATGAAAGCTCTCCTGTTCTTTAGTCTCATTGCAGTTGTCGGCTGGCCTGGCGAGAAGCGGACGTTGCAGCCATGCGCATGCCCTCAAGCCATCTCTGCTTCCTCGGACACGCTAATGACCTTCACGCTTGGCCGGTATGCGCTGCACAACGTCAGTAAGAAGGAGGGCATGGAACTGAGCACTTGCCTATCGCTAAAGGCAGGAATGACCTTCCAACTGGATAGTGCGTTCTATCGATCACTTTGTGCATGCAGCACGAAGCGTCATTGCTTGAAGAAGGTCAGGCTAATGACGCCCGACCCATTAGGTGCCCCTTCGAGCGATGTGGGCCTCATACTGGAGTATGAGGAACGTTAACATGGTTCAGAGTTAGGTTCTTTGGGCGTGCCCCCTCGCAGAGCCTCGGGGTCCGGCCATCCGCTGTACTCCTCGCTAGTTCCTCGCTGCCGGGTGCCGCTGCTGTCCGTCACGCGAAATGCGGGTTCACCGTTACCTTAGTGCCATGGCCAAGCGCACCGACCTCCTTGACAAGAAGAAAGTCCTGAAGTCCATCCGCAGCATGCCCGACAAGTTCAGTGTGGATGATGTGGTGGACCGCATGATCATCCTGGAAAAGCTCGAGCGCGCCATCGCGGACAGCGAAGCGGGGCGCACCTTCACCCTGGCCGAAGCGAAGAAGCGCCACGCCAAATGGCTGAAGTAGTCTTCTCAGCTGAGGCGATCAGCGACATCGAGGAGATCCACGCCTACATCGCACAGGATTCCGCCCGTTACGCCGATCGGCAAGTACAACGGTTCTACGAAGAAGCTGAACGGCTGGCGACCTTTCCCCGCGGAGGACGAATGGTCCCGGAGGTCGAACACTATACCGTGCGTGAACTCATCATCGGCAACTACCGCATGATGTATCGACTGTTGGAACTGGACATCGTGGAGGTCATGATCATCCACCACGCCAAACGCAGATTCCCGTTCGGACGCATCCTTCCCGGAAGGTCAAGTCGTACCCGTCGCAAATGATCCGCAGCAAGCTTCATGGTCCCGCCTTAGCGGGATACGAGGACAGCATGAGCCCCTACTATGCTGCGGCCGGTCCCGGGCTTGACCCGGGATGGCTGGATGCGATCATTGATCCGCTGGAGACGAGGATCCCGCCGAGGCGGCGGGACAGGCTGTGGATCAGCATGGGCATCGAAGCCACCTTCGCGAAGACGCTTCGGCGGCTGAAAGCGGCGAGTCAGTGCCCGGCGACGCGGGAGTTTATTATGGGGGTACTCCAGACGTGAGTTCTTTGGGCGTGCCCCCTCGCAAAGCCTCGGGGTCCGGCCATCCGCTGTACTCCTCGCTCGTTCCTCGCTGCGGGGTGCCGCTCCTGTCCGTCACGCGAGATGCGGGTTCAGCGTTAATGGTATACATTCGTTAGGCGATGAGGCGGATGGTCTATGGGTTGTTAGCGATTCTGGTGTCTTGCACCGACATCGCAGCACAGACCTATATCCCACTCTTCGGCGACACCACGCGTATGTGGACATCGACCATTTCCGGCTCCGCCGAGGGTGACTGTCTCGATACGTGGGTGACCACACACTGGATCGATGAAGACACCGTGATTGACGGCACGACGTACACCAGGGTCCGATCGCGCGAACGACACTACGTAACACCCTTGATGGACTGGTGCCAATCTGTGACTGAGTATCCGGGCCAGGATACCTATGTCAGGGAGGTAGGCCATGCGGTTTTCGCTCGTTCGGACTGGTCAACGGAATCACTGATCTATGATCTGGACGCCGTGGTGGGCGATACCATACCCTATCCGATCAATGCCTACGAAAATGGTTCCGGCTGGCATGCGATCGTGGTGCAGGTGGATTCGATCCTTGTCAATGGCACCTACCGCACCCGACAAACCGTGAGCGATGGTCCCAATGAAGGGGACACGGTCCGGGTGATCGAAGGAATCGGTGCTACAACGGCGCCGTTCGGATTTCTATCACAACAGCTGGGACTATCACATTTCGGTCGGCTCGACTGCGTCAGGGAGTCTGGTCAAGTGATATTCGGAGATACCTGGTGTGAGCTGATCACAGGTATTGCGCCAACTGTTGTCCGCCGACAATCGGCGCCCTTCCCGAACCCTGCAACGGATCATGTGACCTTCGACGAAAGGTTTACGACGTACAAGATCACGGATGTCTACGGTCGAACCGTGATCCAGGGGATCGGCAACCATGCGGACGTATTGCGATTGCCCTCAGGCACATACCTTGTTCGTGGTTGGGATACACAAGGCATCATTGTCGGATCGTGGCCGATGGTGGTTCAACCCTGACCTGTCCAGATCACCGGTTGAACCGGTCACCCTTCCAATTCGCTGGGTTGTCTGCGATATACCGCGCAATGCGGTCATGCGATGCCGCGTCGCGGATGATGGTTTCGTAATACCCACGTTGCCAAATCGGGGTGCCGCGTGGCATCAACCCATCGCGTATGGCCTGCCGTGAAACGGCGGCCTGTCGAACAGTTCGTGCCGCCCATCTTTGCATCATGTTCATCCGTGCCTTAGTCGCCATCCTGTCGTTCACCCTCGGTGTCACCTTAATCGCGCAATCCGACACCGTAACTGTGCGGATCACGCACGCGCCGGGCTGCGACACCACGCTCACCCTTGCGCGGCTGCGGCAAATGCCCGTGCATTCCGCCATTGTCACCTCCCACGATGGGGAACAGGCCACCTACGAAGGCGCGCTGCTCTGGGATGTGGTCGCGGCGGGCTGCGCGTCGGTGCCGGCATCGACCAAACGCGACCGCATCGGCATGGTGGTGCGGATCGATGCCGCTGATGGCTACCACGCCGTGATCGCCCTGATGGAGGCCGACTCCAGTTTCCGCGAACGCCCCGTGCTGCTGTGCTGGCGAAAGAACGGGGCCCTGCTGGACGGGCACGGTGGCCCCTTGCAGGTGATCGTCCCCGACGATCGGCGCCATGCCCGCAACGTGCGTCAGGTGCGACGGCTGACGATCATGGCACCGTGATCAACGGTTGAACCGGTCCCCTTTCCAATTGGCGGGGTTGTCACGGATGTATTTCGCAATCCGTTCGTGTTCGCCGTCATCACGGATCACGCGGTCCCAATAATTGCGTTGCCATACGGGCGTGCCCTGGGGCAACAACCCATCGCGGTACGCGATGTCGCACGCCGCCAGAGCGCTTTGGCGACGGCGCGCGCGTAACCGCGGATTTGTACGACGCCACGATCTGGCCCAATGCACCACGGGGGATGCCCGGCGGTTTCCGCGGATCCCTTAGGGGCGCGTCATGACGCGCCCGTGTGTGTGGGCCATGCGCGTTGGCCGTGTCGGGATCACCGCCGGGCATTCCGGTTCCGGGATCATTGGGCATGGGGTCGTATGGATCGATCACATCGCCGGGCGCGTACGCATTCGTATCGGGCGCATCCACCGCACCAATGCCGGGCGCGTCCACCAACCGTTCCCGGATCACCACGATCCCATGCACATGGTTGGGCATCACCACGAATTCGCCCACATCAACATGCGGCATGTGGTCCGGTATCGCATCCCAACATTGTTGGGCCAATTTGCCGATCGCCGATGGATGCATCACACCATCCGCAATTCGCCCGAACCAATGGCGCCTGTCATCGGTGCAAATGGTCAGGTAATAGGCGCCCTGTTGGGCGTGATCGTATCCGGGTCGTCGAATGGTGTGGCGTTTCGGTAGGTCGGCCATGTCCCCACGCGCCATAGCGCTTTGGCGACGGCGCGGCATGCCGAATTTCGGCAACACCGGCTGAATACATCCGAACCATGGGTGTCACCACCCCATGCCACCAGAACGACAAAGCCCCGGCTCATCGCCGGGGCTTCGCTCTTGGTGCGAGAGGGAGGACCTCAGGCGCGGGTCACGTTGACCGCGTTGGGGCCTTTCGGGCTCTGCTCCACGTCGAAGGTGACCTTGTCGCCTTCGCGAATGGGCTCGCGCGTCCCGGTCTTGTGCACGAAGAGGTCCTTGCCACCCTCATCCGGGGTGATGAAACCGAACCCTTTCTCCGTGTTGAAGAACTTCACTGTACCGCTTGACATTGTACTGACTGGTAATGTGTCGCCTTTCGGTCGACGTGTTGATCCCCGGCAAAACCACCGGGGCATTGATGCCGCAAAGGTCGAGCATTCCGGGCTGCGCCCGACGATCGGCAGGAAATAAAGGCGGAGCCACAGCGGGACGGTCACTCGACCACGAAGCGGGTGCGGAGCAGCCCCCGCTCCCCCCGCAGCCCCAGCGCGTACACACCCGGCGCCCACCCGGCCAGCGCCACCGATCCGTCAGGACCCAGGGGGCCGGAATGCACCACCGCTCCGTGGGCATCGGTGCACTCCACGGTCCACTGGCCGCGGGGAGCCTGCACCTGCACCCGCTCCGAGGCCGGCACGGGGAACACCTGGAGGTCGTGCTCACTTCCATGCTCGGCCATGCCGATGGTGCCCGGTGTCACGCAAACAGGGATCAACGCACCGGAAGGCGTCCGTCGGCTCCACAGCATCGTGCGCGGCTCGCCGCAGGCGGGGTCGGTGAAGATCGGCGTGGTGGCGAAGGCCAGCGCCACGAAGCAGTACGTGCTGTCCTCATGGAACGGCTGCCCGGTGAACGCGCTCACCGCGGACTCGAGCTGTGGAAAGATGTCCGTGTTGTGCAGCGTGATCGGCCCTACGAAGCAGCTGTCCGGGCCCTGTGTGAACAGGGCGGTCGCCGCGTCGACGGTATCCACCTTGTCCATCAGGGCCAGCGCCTGTGCGCGCTGCAGGTCGGCCACGACCAGGTCGAGGCTGTCGTCCGCGTGAGCGGGGCTGCGCAGCTCCATGATCAAGTAGCCTTGGAAGCGCCACATCGGGTCGGGGGTGGGATCCACCGGAACGAAGGCCTCGACATAGCTGCCATTGACGTTGTTGGAACCGGGCGGATCGGTGAGCGTGAACGTGAGGGCCGTACCGGAACGCCCGACGAGCAGATCGGGAGCGTCGGGACCCAGGATGGTCTGGGCCGGGCAGGCCGCCGCGGCCAGCAGGGCGGGGATGATGAGGGTGCTGCGCATGGGGAGGGGAATCGGATACACGAACCTAGGCCGGTCCTGTCGGCCGCGCATCGCCCTTCCTCGCCCGGGAGCGTCCTTTCCTGCCCGAGCTGCGGATCGGACCGGGTGCGATGGTCCTTGGGATGCCGTTGTCGTACTTCGCGATCACCATTCACGCGTACATGTCCCCCTCCCCTCGAACCCGCAGCGGCCTGGATCCGAAACAAAGCGGAACAGAGCCCGTGAAGCTCCTCTCCGGTGGCAACCCACAGATCCCCAAGGGCGATGGCGATGCGCCGGTGCAGGCCTACATCGCGGCGATGCCGGGGTGGAAGCGCGCGGTGGGTGAGCACCTGGATGCGCTGATCGAGCGGCACGTGCCGAAGCTTCGGAAGGCGGTGAAGTGGAACTCGCCCTTCTATGGCGTCGAAGGCCAGGGCTGGTTCCTCTCCACGCACTGCTTCACGCAGTTCGTGCGGCTCACCTGGTTCCAAGGGCAGGCGCTGAAGCCGATGCCTCCGGGCCCCAGCAAGGACCCCCACGCGCGCTACCTGGACATCCGCGAGCATGGCATTGAGGACGAACAGCTGCTGATCGGCTGGATCACGCAGGCCGCCGCGCTCCCCGGCTGGGTGAGCCACGCGCAGCAGGACGCCTCGATCAGCGCCACCAACCCCAAGGTCGAATGGTTCTTCGCGAAGGAGGGCAAATGGAAGGCCTGTTTCACCGCCCTGCGCGAGCTGGCCTTGCAGAGCGGCCTCACCGAGGAGCTGAAATGGGGCCATCCGTGCTACACGCTCAACGGGAAGAACGTCTTCCTCATGCACGGCTTCAACGAATATTGTGCGCTGCTCTTCCACAAGGGTGCGTTGTTGAAGGATGATCACGGCATCCTGATCCAACAGACCGGGAACGTGCAGAGCGCGCGGCAGATCCGGTTCACGAGCGAGCAGCAGATCGCGAAGCTGGCGCCGGTGCTGCGCGCCACCATCCGGCAGGCCATCGCCGTGGAGCAGGGTGGGAAGCAGATGGTGCTGAAGACGACCGCGGAGGTCGTCATGCCTGCGGAATTCGCCAGGGCCCTGAAGCAGATGCCGGAGCTGAAGAAGGCCTTCCAGGCCCTCACGCCCGGGCGGCAGCGCGGCTACCTGCTCTTCTTCGGCGGCGCCAAGCAGAGCGCCACGCGCGAGGCCCGGATCGCCAAGCACGTGGACCGCATCCTGGCGGGCAAAGGGCTGCAGGACTGAACACTGACCCCATGATCACCGCCCTCATTCCCAAGCTCCCCTCGCGCGAGCTGCAGGCCACCCGGGCATACTACGTGGATCAGCTTGGTTTCACGGTCCGTGGACACTACCCGGACCACCTGATCGTGGAGCGCGACGGCCTCGAGTTGCACTTCTTCCGCCATGCCGAGCTCGACCCGCTCACCAACGACGGTCAGGTGTACCTCCGTGTCGAGGACGTTGACGCGTTGTACCGCTCGCTGGTGGACCGCGGCATGGCCATCCACCCCAACGGAGCGCTAGGCACCAAGCCCTGGGGCCAGCGCGAGTTCGCTCTGTTGGACCCCGATCACAACCTGTTGACCTTCGGCCAGGCCGCATGAACGGGTACGGCAGGACACGCTCGACCCTGTTGACCGGCGGCCTGCGCTTCGCCACCGTGCAGGACCTGCTCGACCTCCTTCCCCGCGGTGAACACGCATGGACCGGGGATCGGCGTGAACCGCTGATCGCCGATGGCGTCGGCCGCCCCTGATCGTTCACATCCTGGCCCCATCCCCGATGGTAGGGAAACACCCTGGCGCATGAACCGCTCCACCACCCTGCTGATCGGCTGCACGACCCTCTTCTTCGCCTGCGGTGAAGGAACCGGAACGGGCCAGGACCCTGAAGGGTCGGGCTCGGGCATGAGCGAGCTCGAAGCGCGTGTGGCCGCGCTCACCGGGAACCCGATGGCGGACGAGCGATCCGCCGGGTACGATCCGGAGGACCCGGCCGGCGGCCCGAGCGGTGGCGCCTCCGGAGGAACGCGCACCTACACGCTGAACGGCACGGCCTTCAACATGCCGCTCGCCCAGCTCGAGCTGCCGGCGCACTGGCAGGTGCGGGGCATGGAGACCGGGAACTGGACCGTGACCGCTCCGGTGAAGGTGCAACAGGGGTCGCCGATGAACTTCAGCTACGCCGGCGGGCAACTGGGGCGCTTCAACCAGGCCAACAACGTGCCGATGCGCGCGCCGATCGCGCCCGAGCAGGTGGTGATGCAGGACCTGGTGCCGTACTTCCGCCAGCAGGGGTATGAACTGGTCGGCCACCGCTCCCTGCCGGAGGTGGCACGGGTGAACCAGCGCTTCATGGACAACCTGTACTCCGTGGGGCAGGCGCAGCGCATCTGCCAGGCCGACCTGAGCGAGTGGCGCCGCGGCGATGACCGCCTGGCGGTGGTGATGAGCTGGTTCAGCATCGCCGGCAACGACCTGGTGAACTGGGGCTACAACACCACGGCGCTGCAAGCCCCGTCCGGCCGGTACGAGGCGGAGCGGGACGGCCTGCTGAACGGCTTCGCCAGTGTGCGCTACAACCCCGCCTACTTCGCGGCCTACGCGCAGAGCGAACAGCAGAAGGAGCAGCAGAGCTGGTCCGCACACAACGCCCGCATGCGCAGCAGGCAGGCCGCCTTCGATGCGCAGCAGGCCGCGCACCGCGACCGCGTGAACTCCGTGAACGACGCCATCATGGGCACCTGGAACAACACCAGCTCCACCATGGACCGCATGCACGAGGCCACCATCGACGGCATCCGGGGCGAGCAGAACGCGTGGAACCCCAACACCGGTGCGATGGGCAAGGTGGAGTCCGGCTACCAGAATTACTGGGTGAACAGCGACGGGCAATACTTCGGCACCAACGACGTCAACTACGACCCCAACGCGAACGGGCAGTGGGTGGGTCAGTGGCAGCAGATGTCCACCGAGCCCTGAGCGTGGCACGGGTCACCTGCGGGACCGCTGCGGGCGTTCCGGCGAAGTGCAGGCGCTGCCGACCTTCGCCGCATGCCCGACGCACGATCGACCGTCATCGCGAAGTCCACGCTCGGCTTCCTGGCAGACCTGGACGCACACAACGAGAAGAGCTGGTTCGAGGCGAACAAGGGGCGCCATGTGGCGGCGCACGCCAACATGGTGGCCTTCGCCGACGCGCTGCTGGACCGCATGCGGGCCCATGACAAGCTGAGCACACCGAGCGGTGCCAAGAGCCTCATGCGCATCCACACGGACCAGCGCTTCCACAAGGGTCGCCCGCCCTATGCGCCGCGCTTCGGTGGCCGGTTGGTGCGCGTGAAGCCGGCGCTGCGCGGCGGCTATTTCTTCCGGATCCAGCCGGGCGGCCGGTCGCACGTCACCTGCGGCTTCATGGGCCCGGAGCCGGATGACCTGCGGCTGATCCGGCAGGACATCGCCCATGACCACGGGACCTGGCGGAAGATCCTCCGCGGCAAGGCCCTGCGCACCCTGTTGGGCGAGCTGTTCGGCGAGGAGCTGGCCACCGTGCCGCGCGGCTTCCCGAAGGACCATCCGGCGGCCGACCTGTTGCGCAGGAAGCAGTTCCTCCTGCGGCGCCCCTTCAGCGATGCCGAGGTCCTCGCACCGGGCTTCCTGGACGAGGTGGTGAAGACCTTCCGGGCGGTGCGGCCCTGGTTCGACCACATGACCGAGGTGCTCACCACCGACGCGAACGGCGCCTGAACCCGAACGACCCGCCCATGGACCCACGCGCCGAAGCCTTGATCCGCGAGCTCGACCTGCGCCCACACCCGGAGGGCGGCCACTACCGCGAACTCCATCGGTCCACGTTGCCGGTGGATCCGATGGATGGCCGGGGCGTGCGCGCCGCGCTCACCACCATCTACTTTCTGCTGCCGGCCACCGAGATCAGCCGCTGGCACCGGGTGTCGAGCGACGAGGTGTGGCACCATCTGGAAGGGGCACCGCTGGACCTGCTGGTGAGCGACCCGGAGTTCGATCACGTGGAGCGCTACGGGCTCGGCCCCTTGCGCGACGGTCTGCGTCCGGAAGTGGTGGTGCCGCCGATGCACTGGCAGGCGGCCCGCAGCACCGGGGCCTTCACGCTGGTGGCCTGCGTGGTGGGCCCGGGCTTCGACTTCGCGGACTTCGAGATGCTGCGCGATCGGCAGGAGCTCGCCCAGCAGCTTCGACAACGTCAACCGGGGTTCGTCGACCTGCTCTGAACGGCCGTTCAGGCCTTGCGCACGTAGATGCTCTTGAGGCCCATGGCCCCGAAGCCGTCGATCTTGCAATCGATGTCGTGCCCGGCGTTGCCGCCACCGTCCACCAACCGGATGCCCTTCACCTTGGTGCCCGCCTTCACAGGCTTGGGCATGCCCTTCACCGGCAGGTCCTTGATCACGACCACGTCATCGCCATCCTGAAGCACGGTGCCGTTCGCGTCCTTGATCACCGGCCCGGCGTTGGCCGCAGCCACCTCCTCGGGGTTCCACTCATGGCCGCACTCGCCGCACATCCAGGAGGTGCCGGTGGGGTACGTGATGGCGGAGCGGCACTCGGGACAGGGATGGTTCTCGGGCATGATGGCGCGAAGGTACCCCTCCGCCCCGGTCGCCGCCGGACGACCGCGTCCGCCCCGTGGCGCCGCGCGCTCACCGCTTGGCCAGGAGGTCGCGCATCAGGTAACCCAGCACCGCCACCAGGAACACGATGTTCACGGCCCGGGCGAACGGTGGTGCGCCTTCAGGCCAGAGCTGACCCAGCAGCACGACCGCGTTGAGCACCACCAGGACAACGAGCAGGGTCCTTCGCATGGCCCGAAGATGGTCGATCTCGTCGAGACCGAAAGCCCGTGCGGCGATCGAGCGGGATGGTGCGGTCCGGATGATCGGGGCGTGCACATGCGATCGACCTGCGTTCAGGCGTTCCAGCATCGTGGGTCGCGCGCTCGTCTTCCTGTTGATCGTGCTCCTGGCCACATCATGCGCCAGTGGACGCTCGGTGCGCAAGTGCGACGGCCATCGCGGCACGCGGGTCCCCATGGGAACGCTGTAGGGATGGTCCGTTGGAGGCAAATCCGACCTTCGCCCGATGGACCGTCCCCACCTCTTTGCCCAGCTCGAGCAGCATGCGGCGGTGATCCGTGCGTTGCTCACCGACCTCGGTACCGACGAAGCCACCTGGAGACCCGCGGCCGATAAGTGGTGCGCGCTGGAAGTGGCATGCCATCTGCTCGACGAGGAGCGCGAAGACTTCCGTGCACGGCTGCGGAGCACATTGGAGGACCCCGGCAGGGCCTGGCCGAAGATCGATCCGCCGGCGTGGGTGGCCGAACGCCGGTACATGGAGCAGGACCTTCCCGCCGTGCTGGACGCCTTGCTCACCGAGCGCGCCGCGTCGCTCACCTGGCTGCGGGCCCAGGCACAGGCGCCCTGGAACAACGCCTACATGCATCCGAAGGTGGGCCCGGTGAGCTGCGAACTGCTGCTCACCAACTGGGTGGCGCATGACCTGCACCACATCCGGCAGTTGATCCACCTGCGGTACGCCCGCCTGAAGGCGAACACGACCGTGCCGCTGGATTACGCGGGAACGTGGTAGGTTCGGATCACCAAACGCCCCCCCATGTCTCCCCTCCTCCGGAACATCCTGGCCGTGGTGGCCGGCACCGGCGCCTGCCTGCTGTTCAATGGGCTCCTTCTGGACCTGCTGATGCGCGTGATCCCCCCACCCACCGGCTTCGATCCGAACACACCGTCCACCTACACCCTTCTGGAGACGCGGCACTTCATCGCCCCCTTCCTCGCGCATGCCGTGCCTTCGCTGGTCGGCGGGTGGCTGGCGGCGCGGCTGGCCGCCACGCGCCCGATGACCTTCGCCCTGGTGGTGGGGGCACTGCATCTGCGGGGCGGCACCGCGGCGGCGTGCATGATCCCCGAACCCCGGTGTTTCATCGCGCGGGACCTGCTGGTCGCCTACCTGCCGATGGCGTGGCTGGGCGGGCGGCTGGCCGGTGTGGGACGCTGATCCGACCCGCGGCGATCGTCGGAGCGTGCGTCCTGTGTCGCATCTTCGCGCCACAACGGCCACACGGTCGTTCCTCCCTCAGCGATGAAACGATCGATCCACCTCGACGAGAAGCTGGAAGGTTCCAGCCCCTTCACGGCCGCCGTGGAGGCCAACGGCTTTGTCTTCATCAGCGGCCAGATCGCCTCGGTGAAAGGCACCCGCACCGTCATCACCGACAACATCACCAAGGAAGTCGAACAGGTGATGGCGAACATCGGCGCGATCCTGGAGGCGGCCGGACTCACGTACGACGACCTGGTGAAGTGCACCATCTACCTCACCAACCTGCAGTACTACACGGCGGTGAGCGCGGTGTATCAGGCCTGCTTCAAAGGTGACCCGCCCGCCCGCGAGACCGTGGGCGTGAAGGAGCTGCCCCGCGGCGCCAACGTGGAGATCAGCGGCATCGCTGTGAAGCGCTGAACAGCTGCAGCACCGCCCATGGCTTCGCGCCACGGGGCGGTGTTCCGTACCGCACTGCGCGCGTCATGGACCCCGGTGAACAGGCCGCCCGGATCTTCGACCGGTACGCCGCACGGTATGCCGCCGAATACGCGGATGTCGGCCGCTACATCCCATCGCTCCAGGCCTTCCTGGACCTGCTGCCGACCGGAGCGGACGTGCTCGAACTGGCCTGTGGCCCCGGCAACGTCACCCGTCATCTGCTGCACCAGCGCCCCGACCTGCGGGTGTTGGGCACCGACCTGGCCCCGGCCATGCTGGCCATCGCCCGCGAACAGCTCCCCATGGCCACCTTCGAGCGGCTGGACCAACGCGCAGTGAAGACCCTTGGCCGGCGGTTCCACGGCATCGTATGCGCCTTCGGCCTGCCCTACCTGAGCGCGGTGGAGGCCGCGGCCTTGATCGCGGATGCCTCCGCCATGCTGCATCCCGGCGGTGCCCTCTACCTGAGCACCATGGAGGAGGACCCCGCCCGCAGCGCATGGGAAGGTCCGTCGGAGGAGGAGCGCATCCTGATGCACTACCACGCCGGGGCGGCGCTGAGGAACGCGTTCCGGAAGGCCGGTCTGAACCTTCGGCACGAGAGCCGCAGCCGCTACGTGGATGCCCATGGCAAGGCCGTCACCGACCTCATGCTGGTGGCGCAGCGCGCTATGTGAGCGATCCCATCTTTGCGCCCCATGGAGTTCGGCATCTACACCTTCGTCGACCACACGCCCGATCCCGTCACCGGCGAGCGCATCACCGCACAGCAGCGCCATGCCCAGCTGCTGGAGGAGGCTGAGCTGGCCGACCGCCTGGGGCTGGACGTGTTCGCCATCGGCGAGCACCACCGCGAGGACTTCATCGCCAGTGCGCCCGCCGTGCTGCTGGCCGCCATCGGCGCGCGCACCACCCGCATCCGGCTGGGGAGCGCCGTCACCGCGCCCAGCAGCGAGGACCCGGTCCCCGTTGACCTGCTCAGCGGCGGGCGGGCGGAGATCATGGCCGGCCGCGGGTCCTTCACCGAGTCGTTCCCCTTGTTCGGGTACGACCTGAAGGACTACGACACGCTCTTCAGCGAGAAGCTGGCCATGCTGCTGGAGATCCGCAAGGGCGAACGCCTCACCTGGAACGGACGGCACACCCCGACCATCGAAGGCCGTGGCGTATACCCGCGTGCCGTGCAGGAGCCGCTGCCCGTGTGGGTGGCCGTGGGCGGCACGCCGGAGAGCGCCGTGCGAGCGGCCGCGTTGGGGCTGCCCATGACGCTGGCCATCATCGGTGGCGACCCGGCGCGCTTCAAGCCCTTCACCGACCTGTACCGCAAGGCCTGGCAGCAGGCGGGCCATCCGCTGGACCGCTTCCAATTGGGCATCGGTTCGCACGGCTTCATCGCGGACAGCTTCGAGGAGGCCGCCGAGCTCACCTGGCCGCGCTACGCCATGCAGATGGGCCGCATCGGCAGGGAGCGCGGCTGGGGCCCGGTGGGCCGGCCTCAGTTCGACTTCGAGGTGTCGCCACACGGGGCCATGCTGCTGGGCGATCCGGAGACCGTGGCGCGGAAGATCGTCCGCGAGCACGGGCTGTTCGGCTTCACACGCTTCTGCCTTCAGTTCAGCGTGGGCAGCATGCCGCACGACAAGCTGCTGCGTTGCATCGAGCTGTACGCCACCGAGGTGGTGCCGCGGGTGAAGGCCGCCGTGGGGGCCCGACGCCGTTGAACACGCCGTTCGTTCACCATCCCGCGCCGCGTGCGCACCTTTAGGCCTCGGTCGTCGTCCATGAACGCTCAACGCTCCGCGTCCCGATGGACCATGGTGGTCCTGGTGGTGCTCTCCGCCCTTGTCGGCGGCTACGCGCTGCGGCACACCCTGGCGCGCCAGGCGTTGACGGCAGTGGCTTCCCAGGCCGGTGGCGCGCGGTATCACGTGGACCTGGGAACGGTGGACCTCGATCCGTTCAGAGGGCGCATCCGGATCGGCGACCTGCGCATCACCCCGCGGCCCACGGCCGTTGCGGACGGCTCACCGACCATCACGGTGCAGGCCCGCACGATCGAGCTGTCCAAGGTGGACCTCTTCGCCCTGCTGTGGGACAGGCATCTGATGGTGGGGCGCATGCTCATCGATGCGCCGGAGGTGACGCACGAGTACGGAACGCGGGCCGGGGAGCGCATGGCACAGACCCGGGAAGCCGACACCTTGAAGCTGCCCATGGGCGTGGAGTTCCTGCATGTGGACACGCTGCGGATCCGCCATGCCCGGGGGAGTACGCGCGACCGGAACGGTGTGCACCCGCACGCATCGGTGGCGGGACTGGACATCCTGCTCACCGGGATCCTCATGGCGCAGGGAGCCGGGGACCGTCCGCTGATCCGCCTGGTCTCGGGCGATCTCGTGCTCCGCGAAGCGGATGCACGGATGGAGCCGTTCCACACGGCCCACATCGACTCGCTTCACATCCGGGTGCCGGAGAACACGGCCCGGGTCCACGGGTTCCACTTCACCCCCCTGGTGGGCCCGGACCACTACCGAACGGCGAATGATGCGCCGATGGAGCTGTACGAGGCGCACGCGGACAGCATCCTGTTGGACGGATGCGACCTCACCGCCTGGCTGGAAGGCGGGGTGCTCCTCGCACAGGGCTTCACGGTGGCCCGCCTGCAGGTGGACATCCATCGGGACAAGTCGGTGCCCTACACCGAAGAGCGACCACGAGCACCGCTGCCGGCCGAGCGGATCGGCGGATGGCGCGTGCCTGTGGCCCTGGCCCGGGTGAACATCACGGGGGGCCGCATCACGTATCACGAGCGGCTGGCACCGGGAGAGCCGTATGGATCGGTGACCCTCGCCGGGTTGGATGCGAAGGTGACCGGTCTGACGAACATGCGCCCGGACAGCAGCACCGAACTGCACCTGGCCGGTCGATTTCGGCTCTGGGACAAAGCCCCGGCGCGGGTGGACCTGTGGCAGTCGCACTCGCCGCAGGGCTCACGGATCGAGGCCCGGGTCCACTTGAGCGGCCTGCAAGCGCGCGAGCTGAACCACATCACCGATGAGCTGGTGAAGGTGCGGGCCACCGAAGGACGGATCCATGCGGTGGATCTACATATGCTGGGCGACGACCGCTCGGCGCACAGCACGGTGCACATGCACTACGAGGACCTCAAGCTCAAGTTGGAACCGGCACGTCCGCATGCCGGTCTGCTCTCGCTGCTTGCTAACGCGGTCATCCGCAGCTCCAACGTGCCGGGCGATCGGCGCTACCGGGTCGGACGGACGCTGGTGCACCGCAACCAGGAGACCTCCGTGTTCAACTACCTCTGGCTGAGCCTGCGCGAAGGCATGCTGGACATCCTGCTGCCCGGTCCGGTGCTCGATCAACTTCACACGCACAAGGTCCCGCCTCGCTGAGATCCACCGTGCGCGGCCCCGCCACAGGATGACGCGCTGGTGGTCTCCTCGAACACGGGCACCGGTCCATCGCTCATTGGCGCAGGAAGGGCTGCCGCCGCACGCTCCCACCCTGCCGCACCTCGGCCACGTAAAGGCCTGCCGCCAGCCCGTCCAGGGGGATCAGCGCCCGATCAAGGGTCGCCGCACGACGCATCACCCGGCCCTGCGCATCGCGCACCAGCACCTCCGCTGGCCCACCCACCACCACGGTGACCAGGTCGTCCGCCGGCACCGGGAACAGCGAAAAGCCCTCCATGGGCTCCTCCTCCACCGCAGTGATCAGGCCATTGCTGCGGAGCGGCCGCATATGGCCCATGGCATAGCCGTGGGCAGTGTCGTAGAAGTGGACATCGTACAGGCGGCGTGCGGAGTTCAGCGTGGCGGTGCTGTAGTTGAGGTCCCAGGTGGCTCCGCCGTCATCACTGAACAGGATGTAGCCGGCCGACCCATCGGTGCGGTAGCCGGTGACGAAACCCGCTCCATCGCCGCGGAAGGTGGCACCCGTAAGGATATACGTGCCGGCGTGGTTGTTGACGGCCGGTGCCCAGGTGGAGCCGCCATCAGTGGTGCGCAGGATCGTGCCGTCGTTGCGGGTGGCCACACCGTTGGTGCTGGAACTGAAGGCCACCGCGCTGAAGCCGGCTGTGGCATCGGCATGCACCTGCTGCCAGGTAAGACCGCCGTCGGTGCTGCGGTAGATGGCGCCACTATCGGGCAGAAGCACGCCGTTGTTGATCGTGCGACGGTAGCCGCCGGTGGCGGCGAAGGCGAGCTGGTCGTTCACGAAGTGCAGCCGGGATACCGGCTGGCCGGGCAGCACGGCGACGTTGGACCATGTGGCCCCGGTGTCGGTGCTGATGTCGATGATGCCATTGCCGAGCGCATCCCCCCCGCCGGTGAAGGCCACCAGGTCATCGCGCATGCGGATGGCGCGGTAGTAGCGTCCTGTCCCTGTGCGCACGCTGTCGAAGCCGATGGGATAGGCAGGGAACAGATAGGGTCGCACCACGATGCTGCGGTCGTACAGCTCGTGTCCGGCGGCCATGTACAGCGGCCTCCCGCCAGTGACCTTCACGTGGATGTCCTCCAGGTTGGTGGAGGGTTCGTACCAGACATAGTAGCCGCCGGACTGGGCGCCATTGTCGGTCAGCAACAGACCGCCTTCCGTGGCCGATGGGCTGGGGCCGGGGTTGTTGGCGCCGTAGACGAACAGGCCACTGTCCACCGTGTGGAAGGCGCAGGCCTGGAAGTGGATGGACGAGGAGAACAAGCCGCCCGTTGTCCATTGGGCGCGGGTGACAACAGGAACGAGCGCGATGACGAGCGCCAGCGGAGCGAAGCGATGCATGGGATCGGGTGGGTTCGGCGGTGGACACGCGGACCGTTCATTCCGCTGCCTGCGCTGCGCCCGAACACGCGGACAGGCGTTGTGGTTCGGCGAAGTGGCCCGACCTTGGTGCGCATGGACGCCGCCACCGCCCGCGACCGGCTGCTCACCCTTCCGGGCATCACCGAGCACGATCACTTCGGACGACCCGCCTACCGCGCCACCACCGCCAAGGGCAGGCCGACCACCATCTTCCTCACGCTGTGGCTCGACGAACAGCGGGCCGTGCTCCTGCTCGATGTGGAGCAACAGGCCGACCTCCACGCACGGCACCCGCAGGTCTTCTTCCCCGTGCCCAACAAATGGGGCGCGAAGGGCGCCACCTTCCTGGAACTCGCCCGGGCCGACGAACGCCTCTTCACCCTCGGCGTGCAGCAGGCACTGGCGAAGGCCACGGGCGATCGCCGACCTTAGCAGAATGATGCGGACCGTGCTGCTGCTCTCCTGCCTGCTTCCAGGCGCCGTGCTGTGCGCGCAGCCTTACACCCAAGCGCTGTGGCCGGTGGACACGGTGCGCAACATCACGTACGGCTGGGACACCACGTATCTGGGCGGCATCGACACCCTGAAGCTCGACCTCTTCCGCCCGGTGGGCGATGGCAACACGCACCGGCCGGTGCTGGTCGCCGTGCACGGCGGGGCCTGGGTGGGCGGCACGCGGCAGGATCTGTGGTCCATCTGCCATGCCGCGGCACAGCGCGGCTACGTGGCCGCCACCATCAGCTACCGCCTGCGCCACCACGTGCCACAGAACGTGTCCATCTCGCTGGGCGTGGATCCGTGCGTGTACCTGCCGGACAGCGCGGAACTGCTGCGGGCGCTCTATCGCGCCCAACAGGACCTCAAGGGCGCCATCCGCTTCCTGAAGGGACGCAGCGCCCAGGACAGCACCAACGCCTGCACCGTCTTCCTGTACGGCGAGAGCGCGGGGGCGATCACGAGCCTGACCGCCGCCTTCCTCGACGAGGCGGGTGAACGCCCTGCGGCCTGCGGCGCGCTCCCCGCGGTGCCCGACCCGAACCTGCTGCTGGGCGGTTGCCACGTCACGGGCCTGCCCCTCACCGCGGCCCAGCGCAGCCGCCCCGACCTCGGGCCGGTGGACGGCGACCTCATGCTGAACGGCACCGATGCGCGGGTGGCCGGCATCGCAGCGATGTACGGCGCGCTGCCCATCATGGCCCTTGCGGAGGACTGGATGCAGGGCCCCGATACGCCGGCCGTGTTCCTCTACCACCAACCGTGCGATGCCATCGTACCGAACGGCACCGCGCCCCTCCTGCGCGACCTCTCCGCTTATTGCGCGGGCGGCACTTGGTGGAGCATGCACTACCCCTGGAGCGCGGGGAGCGCGGTGCTGGCGCAGGTGTTGGGGTCGAAGCTGCTGGCCAGTATCCAGGATGCGGCCGTGTGCAACGCGGTGCTCGGACAGTTCCCCTTCTCCTTCAACTGCATCAATGTGGCGCAGAACGGCTCGTTCCACTACGTGAACCAGGCCGCCGTGGTGGTCGACAGCGTCTTCAAGGCCTTCAGCCCGGTGATCGTGGCGACCGAAGCGCTGCCGTGTGGAACCACCGCCATCGCCGACAGCCATCCCTCCGCGCGCGCGCTGCTGTTCCCGAACCCGACGGTGGATGCGCTGACCGTGGTCCTGCCCGATGGGATCCGCGCCGCGCAGGCCCGGCTGTGCGATGCGACAGGCCGGGTGCTTCGGTCCGTGCGCATGCAGGGCGGCCGGAACATGATCGATGTGACGGGTCTTGGCAACGGTGCGTACATCCTGATGTTCGAGGATGCCCCCCTGCCGACGGAACAGGTGATCGTGGCGCGATAGGCCGCGCACCGTTCGTCCCGGTGACGGATCGTGTGTCACCTTCAGGCAGCATCGCGCGTCCCATGACCGTCCAACCGACACGCCATCGGACCATGCGCACGATCCCTACGCTCACCCTCAGCCTCAGCCTTGGCCTTCTGCAGGCCCAGTGCCCCTTTGATCCCACCATCCAACCGGATCCGGTGATCCTGTGCCCCGATGCAGCGGAGGTGCTCACCACCCAGGTGTACGACAGCTACCAGTGGTACAAGGACGGGCAGCCGATCGCCGGTGCGATCCAGCAGACCCACGCGGTGAACTCGGCCAATGACGCGGGCTCCAGCTTCACCGTGGAGTGCACCCTGAACGGATGCACGGAGCTGTCGCCACCTGTGCTCGTGGACGGCTGGGTCTTCCTGCTGCCTTTCGTGATGCACGAGGGCGACACCGAATACGGCATGGGGCCGAACGGCCAGTTGCTGTTCTGCGAAGGCGACACGCTGTTGCTGACGCTGATGCCGCCGTACGACACCAACATCCAATGGACCAACGGAGGCGTGCCGATCCCCGGCGCCAACAGCCCCACGCTGACGGTCACGGAGAACGGGTCGTACTCCGTGAGCGGAGCTCCGAGCACGTGCCCGAACTTCATGCAGCAGCTCGGTGTCACCATCGAAGCGGAGTTCACCGCGCCCGCGCAGCCCGTGATCACGTTGAACGGTGCCGACCTGTGCGCCACCCCGGCGGGGAACAGCTACCAGTGGTTCCTCAACGGGCAGCCCATCGGGGGCAGCACGCCGTGCATCCTGGCCGGCATTCCGGGCGTCTACACGGTGTTCGTGGACTATGGCCTGCCCTGCCAGATGCTGTCCGAACCCTTCGGGATCACCACGGGGGTGGGCGAACGGACGGGCCGGACGGAGGTGGTGGTCTCCCCGAACCCGGCCACGAACACGGTGCGTGTCCAGTGGCCCGGTACGCGGCCCGGTACATGGACCGTGATCGACGGCTCCGGACGGGCGGTGGTGTGGGGCGAAGTGAGCACGCAGCGCACCCAGGACATCGACGTGAGCCGTTGGCCTTCGGGCAGCTACACGCTGAGGACAGTGGATGCCCGGCATGTGGACGAACGACGGTTCGTGGTGCAACGGTGAGCGTATCGCCTTCGAACGAACAGGGCCGCCCGAGGGCGGCCCTGTCGCTTTTCGTTCAGCGCCCGATCATTCGCCGGTGATCGCGGCGGCCAGGTTGGTCATGGCCGTCTGGTTGTTGGGGCCTCCGCCCATGGCGATATCATTGGCCAGGAGGTCCAGGCCCATGAGCAGGGTGGTGACCTCGATGGTGGGCGCCAGGTTGGCGGTGCCCCCGGCGGCCAGGTCGGCGTGGTAGTGGAAGTGGTCCTCGGTGAGCAGGGCATCCGTGGCGCAGTGGTACAAGAAGGCCTTGTCCTCGGGATCATCGAAGTCGCCATCGCCATTGCCATCCACATACCCTTCCATGTTCAGGAACTTATAGCCCGCGCTGGGGTTCCAGCTCCAATGCATCTCCTCCAGGTCGAGCGGGGACTCGGCCTGCGTGGGGTCGGCATGGTTGGTGGCGCTGTCCAGGCCCAGGGCGATGTGCACCTCGTGGATGTGGTTGGGCGCGATGCTGCCGAGCGTGAAGGTGTTGGTGGCCGCAGCGGCATCCACCAGCAGCACCGTCCCGTGGAACTCGCCCACGGTGTTCATGGCATCGTCCGTGAGGTGGATGTCGCTCACGTAGAACTTCAGCTTGTCGAACTTGACGGCATGACCGGCGCCGTCCTGCACGACGTCGCTGAGGGTGAACGGAGCGCCGTTCTTGGTGAAGGAGAAGGACAGCTTCACCGTGCCCGTGGTGGGCGTGGTGGGCGTGGGCTCGGGATCGTCCTTCTTGCAGGCGGTGAAGCCCACCGCGAGGGCGGCCACAAGGGCCAGGTGTTGGGTGTTCATGCGGAGTGGTCGTGTTCTGTTGTTGTTGTTGTTCAGTTGAACGCGTAGGTGATCCCGAGGATCGCGCGCTGTCGGTTGGGGATCATCCATTCGCCGGAGGAACGGGCCACGGCGTATTGATGGTTCACCGTCACCATCCAGTTGCGCCACCACACGCGGGATCCCACGTGGGTGAAGAGCGTGTTGGCGCCCGTGCCGGGCACCTTCCCGTCGTTCTGCCGGTCCATGCCGGCATGTTCGGCATACAGTCCCAGGGAGGGCGCCAGGGTGAAGGCCCCGATCGGCACCTGGTGGAAGCCCTCGGCGGTGGCCGAAAGGCCGTGTCCCATGCGGTGGTCGCCGGCACCGACGCTGTTCAGGCGGCCGGTAACGGCCAGGCTTCCGCCCCACCGCTGCCGGCGCACCAGGTATTCGGCCGAGGCAAGCCCGTCCCAGCTGCCCGTACCGGGCTGCAGGTCGTGGCCCACCTCCTGACCCGCCCAGGTGCGGTCCGTGGCGCCCAAGGGTACCTTGCCGCCCAGCCCCACGGTGAAGCGATGCACCGTCCGCGGCACGTCGGAGAGCCCGCGGGTGTTGGCCAGCACGTAGCGGGCCAGCACGAAGGGATCGCCCACCCCGTACAGGTCGGCGCGCGCATAGCCGTCCACGCCCTGGTAGTTGTTCACCAGGGGCACCGAGGCCATCACGGCGAAGCGGGGGCCGAACCACACGTCGCCGCGCAGTTCGAGCACCTGGTAGAGCTCCGTGTAGTGCTGATCGGCCGTGGTGGTGGCACTGTGGCCACCGTGCTTCAGCACGCCGGCGGTGCCCAGCATCCCATCGAGCTGGCGGAAGCGGTAGAAAAGGCCGACGGTGGTGCTGCGGTCCTTCGGCTGGATGCCGAGGAAGAGGCCGCACACATCGCAGGCAAGCAGCGGAGGCGCGCTCAGCAGCGCCGCCGCCAGGAACAGGCGTTTCATGGAAAAGGGTTGAGGTTCGACGATGGCCGGCCGCGTGGGCCGGATCCGGACCTAGCCCCAGGGCACCGGGTCGGCGATGGCGTGGATGCCATCGAGCAGCATCACACGCAATGGCGGTGCGGCCAGTTCGCGCATGGGCAGCACCGGCGGCCAGTTCAGTACGTCGGCCACCAGCGAGGGCTGGGTGCGCACCTCCAGGTTCTCGAAGGGGGCCTGGGCCTTGCGCTCGCTGGTGTTGAGCTGGCGCATCAGCACGCAGTTGCCATGGCAGGTGTTCTGCTCCGGGGCGGCGTCGCGCATCACGCAGAGCTCCCGCTCGATGCGGTCGCGTTCCAGCAGGAAATGGCCCACGATCAGGGAGGGCAGCAGCAGGGAGATCAGCAACGCTGCCGCCATCATGCCCGTCGACAGACGAAGCAGGAGGTTCACGAAGGCCGCCGAGCGCATGATGCCAAAAGTAGATCAACGACCACTGCAGCGACTGACCGGCATCATCCGTTATGGACCGATGCGCTCCAACAACACCAGGCTGTGGTCCGTGCGTTGGAAGTGGTCCACCAGCAGGCCCCAGCGCGGAGCGGCGGATCCGCTGCGGAGCACGGCCTCTGCAGGCAGGTGGCCGGTGCGCAGGCCCGACCAGAGCAGCCAAAGGCCGAAGGCGTTGGCCGTGAAGAACTCGCCGCAGAGGTGTTTGTAGGCGGCGTGGGTGGCCTGCGGCAGGTCGGCCTCCATGGGTGCGTAGGCGCCATCCTGCGGGCCGTCGCCGTTGCGTCCGGTCATCAACAGGTCGATGCGGTCGGTGGATAGGCCGTTCCGCTGAAGGAAGGCCTGCACGCGGTCGCGCAGGGTCTCCGCCCCGCCACGATAGCTGATGTCCACGTCCACCGCGCACGGCCGTGCCCGGTCCTGGCGTGTCGCCCAGGACGAAGAAGGCGGCCCCTTCGCCACAGAGGGCGCCGCCATCGGTGGCCCGCAGCACCTCCAGGTTCGGCACGTCGTGCTGCTTCCAGATGCCGCTCCGGCGCTGTACCAGATAGTAGTCCGGGGTGATGCTCTCA
>OEIV010000327.1_pt1 | contig 28221 bp, 26 predicted proteins | sample 1539231 | NCBI WGS metagenome assembly OEIV01 (sample SAMN03794762, study PRJEB22550) | activated sludge metagenome | feature: wastewater treatment plant; material: activated sludge; isolation source: Wastewater treatment plant of a petroleum refinery complex | place: Argentina: Buenos Aires ... | reverse complement strand
CATCGCATCTTCTCCCGCCCGCGCCAAAGCCGCGGACACATGAACCACACCTCCCGCCGCCCGGCGCCCCTGTCGCCATCGAGGCAAATCCGGCCCACCCCACGCGCGATCGCTCCCGACTCCGAGCACACCCAGCGACACCGCCCGCTCGGCCCGGCGCGCGCTCGGTCGATCCAGACCCGACGCGCGGAGTGACAAAAGATCCACCGCCCAGGCCGAAAGCACCCGTCCATACATCGACCGAACGTCGGCAAGAGCTTGACACTCGCCGAAACGGAACGACTCGGGACTCTTGGGGCTGGAACTCATGGAAACTCCGCTGCTTCCGCCATGAAGATCGGGCCGCGCGCACTCATGTCTGGAGTGGCGATGCCGCCGACCAACCGATTCACTCCGCGAACGACGGGCCAGGCGGCCCAGATTCACGCCGGTCTCCGCCAGGTTCCGAGAACATCGGTTGCCCAATCAGCTTGGTTCAGAACGCCCGTCAAAGAGCCCATAGACGCCGCCCGATTCCATTCCCGCCCCGCGCAGGCTCCGCGCGTGCGAAGTCGCGATCCGTTAGGATCACTCCCGCGATTCGCCGAGAACCCTGGTCCGCTGGCCGATGTATCACTCTCGCGTGACTCGCCGGCACGAGTTGCTCGCTTGATCCCGCCACGCGATGATCCCAGGCCGCAATGCTCCGCGGCGTGCTGAATTACTCGGAGACTGGTGCATGACCGACGCTTCTGCTCCCGCCGCCAACTGCATCCCGCCCATGCGTCAGGTGCCCGGACTGATCCGCGGACTAACAGGATTGCTCTGCGGCCTGACGCTTCTCTCCGCGCTCGCGGGCGCGTACTGGGGGCTCGCCGGGCTCTGGCCGCGCATCGCGTGGCCGCTCGTCGGCTTCGAGATCGTCACCATCCTCGCCTGCGTGTTCGGCCTGCTGGTCGCCCGGGGTAAGTTCGCCGACGGCCCTGGACTCACGATCCTGTGCGTCGCGGGGCTCATCATGACCGGCGGCGTGCTGGCCTGGCTCGGCGCCAACAAGGTCCACGCCGGGTTGAATCTCAAGCCCTTCATGCTCGCCCGCCTTGGAGTCGCCGGAGTCCTTTACGCCCTGGCCGCCATCAGCGAGGTGTGGTACTCGCGCCCCGCCGCCGTCACGCTCGCCAAGGCCATCGTCTACTCCGTCGTCTTCGTCACCATCGCCGCCGCCTTCGCGTATTTCCGCAACGCGCCGATCATGGACAAGATGGAAGGCTGGCGCGAGGGCGCTCGCCTCATCGGCCTCGGGATCGCCGCCATCCTCGCGGTCATCGGCGCCTGCGGCGGCGTTCACCTGGCCGTCCGCGCGTTCGCCATCGCGCGCGAGCCCGAATCCGCCGCCTGATTCGCCGCCAGAATCGCCCGTTTTTCACCCGATGATCCGGTTCGATCTCGCGCCGCTCGCCCCGTCCCCGCCTCGGGTACCATCTGCCCGGAGGAACGCCAGGTGGGCGAAACGCCGAGCAATCCCGATCAACTCGACGCCGCGTCGGCACGCCGCCCGATCCGCGCGCTCCCCGAGTTGCTCGTCAACCAGATCGCCGCGGGCGAGGTGGTTGAACGCCCTTCGAGCGTGGTGAAGGAACTCGTCGAGAACGCCATCGACGCCGGCGCCGCCCGTGTCACCATCGAGATCGAGCAGGGCGGCATCGAACTCATCCGCATCACCGACGATGGCGTGGGCATACCGCCCGAAGAGCTGGCCCTCGCCCTCGCGCCCCACGCGACCAGCAAGATTTCCGCCGCCGCCGACCTCGACCGCATCGCGACCATGGGCTTCCGCGGCGAGGCGCTCGCCTCCATCGCCAGCGTCTCGCGTCTCTCCATCCGCTCGCGCACGCGCGAGCACACCGGCGCAACCGAGATCGAGTGCGAGGGCGGGCGCATCGTCGGCCCGCGCCCCGCCGCCGGCCCGATCGGAACCTGCGTCACCGTGCGCACCCTCTTCTTCAACACGCCCGCACGCCGCAAGTTTCTCAAGACCGTCGCGACCGAGCAGGCCCGCTGCGTCGACACAACGCGTGACCTCGCGCTCGGGAATCCGGCGCTGGGCGTGACCGTCAAGTGCGACGGGCGCGTGGTGCTCGATCTTCCGCCGGGCGGCGGGCCGCGCGATCGCGCCCTGGACGTCCTGGGGCGCGAACTCGAATTCGAGTTGCTCGAGGTCCACGCGGACCAGTTCGACGACGCGCGCGGGCTGGCGCTCTGGGGCATGGTCGGCCGCCCGAGCCTGGCCCGCGCCACCAACAGGTCTCAGCACGTCTTCGTCAACGGACGCCCCATCCGCGACCGCATGATCCAGCACGCGATCGCCGAGGCGTTCCGCGGCCTGATCGAGCCGGCGCGCTACCCCACCGCGTTTCTCATGCTCGACATGAGCCCCGAGGGTGTCGATGTCAACGTCCACCCCGCCAAGGCCGAGGTGCGATTCCGCGACGGCTCGATGGTCCACGGCACGATCCTGGGCTCCATCAAGCGATCGCTCCGCGCCGCCGACCTCACGCCATCCATCCTGCCGCGCGTCGAGCCCGCGACGCCCGCGTGGGGAAACCGCGCGGTTCTGCCGGGCGCGCCGGGGCTCTCGCCGCAGACACCAACGAACGCGGCCCAGCGATTCGCGGACTATCTGAAGCAGCTTGGCTCGGTCGCGCGCGGCACGCCGAGCGCGGGCGAGCTGCGCGAGGCAATCCAGAGCGCCGCAGCCGTCCCCAGCGCGTTCGGCGACTTCCCCACCGGCGCGCCGAGCGGGCCGATCTCTGGCGAGGCCGCGAGCGCCGCCGCGCGGGTTGAGGGCGCGTCGTCAACAAGTTACGAATCAGCCGGAACAACAGGCGACATCACAGCCGGACCATTCACTGGGACCGCGTCGCCGGCGGAAGTCGTTTCGCCCGCGGACGATCCCATGCTCGTCGCCCCGCCGCGCCCCGCGACGCGCGTGCTCCAGGTCCACAAAAGCTACCTCGTTTCGCAGGACGAACAGGGCATGCTCATCGTCGATCAGCACGCACTCCACGAACGCGTGATGTTCGAGCACCTGCTCTCCCGCGTCGGCTCTGGGCAACTCGAGAGCCAGCGCCTGCTCGTGCCCGCGGTCGTCCCCGCAACGCAGGCCCAGATCGCGCGCCTGGACGAACTCAAGCCCCTGCTGGATCGCATCGGCGTTGATGCGTCGCCGATCGGCCCGACCGACATCGGTGTCCACGCCTTCCCGACGTTCCTCTTCGACCGCGGCGTAGAGCCCATCGAGTTTCTCCGCGATCTTTTCGAGCGCGCCGAATCGCAGGCGTTCATGCCCGGCTCCGAGCAGGCGCTGCGCGACGTCCTAGGCATGATGGCGTGCAAGGCCGCGGTGAAGGCGGGCGATCACCTCGCCGACACGCACCTGCAGGCGCTCATGGAACTCCGCGACGACGTGGAACGCTCGAGCAACTGCCCGCACGGACGACCCACAAGCATCCGCCTCACCATCAAGGAACTCGAAAAACTCTTCGGAAGAACATGAGACTTCTGCCGTCTTCCCGACTCACCACTCACGATTCACGACTCACGAGGTCCATGGCTTCGTGACTTCGTGACTTCGTACCTCCGCTACTTCCCCACCGACACCCGCACCACGTCCACCGGCGTTCGACCGTTGTCGATCGTGAACTCCGTGTTCATCGACAGCGCCTCCACCTCAAACCCAAGCGACCGCAATCGCTCCACCGCCCGCGCCGGGTCCATCGTCGGCGGCTGCGTCCGCCTCACGAGCATCGTCACGCGCCGCGATGGCTCACGCTCCAACTCCGCCTTCAATTCCGCCAGCGTCCGCGGGCCGACAAATCGAATCCCCGGCCGCTCCACCACGTCGAGCAGCGATTCCACGTCCCGCTCCGCGTAATAGTCGATCGCAGGCGTGGAAAACTCGAACGTCACCAGCTCCCCCGCGCTCGTCCCGCGCGACAAAATCTCCCGCACCATCGCACGCGGCGATCGGTCATGCTCCTGCGCCTCCAGCCCCGACGCATACCACCACCCCTGCCCCAGCCCCAGCACCACCACCCCGATCGTCCACCCGATCCGCATCGGCACGGGATTCCGAAAATCCCGGATCGCCGCGCTCACCCACGCGCCGCCCATGATCGCGATCCCGGGCCACACCGGCGTCAGGTACCGCGGCACGCCCTTGCCCAGCAGCGAGAACGCGACCAGCCCCAGCCCCGCCCACGCAAAGACCATCGACATCCCGAGCGGAAAACGCGGACGATCCTTGATGATCCAGATGATCGCGATGATCGCCGCCGCCGACCCCATCGCCACGCCGTACGCCGCCGCCCCGAGATTGATGAGCGGCGAATCGGGCACCAGCAGACGCAGGTTGTCCTCGATCTCTTCGGCCACCGACGACGCCAGCCCCGAGTTTCCCACGCGCCCCGCGACCACATGCGTCCACCACCACAGCACGCCCAGCCCCGCGCCGATGACGCCCACCGGGTGCGTGCGCGAAAAGAGCACGAAGAGCCGCTTGAACGCCGCCCATCGGACGAGCGGGAGCAGCGCCCACACGGTCCATCCCGCCATCGCGCTCATCATCACCACGCCGACCCAATCGGCACGCTCGTCGACCTGCCGCGCGCTCGATACCGCGACCACCGCCGCCGCGGCCAGGCACGCCAGCCACGAGATCGCCGCCGGCATCGCTCGCTCGGCGCGAGATCGGTGCGCCACCAGGAGCGCCATCCCGCCGTACGCCGCCAGCCCCAGCGTCAGCACGCCCGGCGGGCCCTTGGCCATCGCCGCCCCCACCGCGCACGCCGCCGCCCCCGCCACCGCGCCGAAGTTCGTTCGCTTTCGCTCGATCGCGGATTTCCACGCGATCGCGAGGAGCGCCACCGCCGTCGAAGTGAACGGCACGAGCAGCACATCCAGCTCGCCGAATCGGCTCGAGCGCACGTACAGCGTGCCCGTCCCCAGCATGGCCGCGCCCCAGAACGCGCCGCGCCGCGCCCATCGCTCCGCGTCGGGTTGCGGATGCTCCGCGTCGTGGAGCAACAGCACGCGACGCCCCGCCCAATACGTCGCAAGCACGCCCAGCCAGCCCGCGATCGCCACCGTCAGCCGCAGATCAAGCTCGCTCGGGCGCGCGCCCCGGACCTTCGCCAGCGCGACCTGGCACCAGTAGATGAGCGGCGGCTTGGCCAGATACGCCCGCCCACCGTCGGTCGGAACCAGCCACGCCCCCGAATCCGTCTTCAGCCGGTCGTACATCTCGCGCGCCACCAGCGCCCGCTTGGCCTCCTGCCAGTTGGTCAGGCCGAACGACGCCGGCGCGATGAAATACACAATCGCCGAGAGGAGCGTGAGGATCAGGATGTCGCGGAGCGTGCCTCGCGTCATCGGGATGGTCCGAGGTCGTCGATCAGTTCACGGACTTCCCACGCCACTCTCTTACGCCTCACGATTCACGACTCACGGCCCATGTCCTAGCTCAATTTCCCTTCCATCAGACCCGCCAGCACCTCAAGCCCGCGCGACAGCTTCTCCATCGGCGTCGCATAGCTCAAGCGGAAGTGCGTGTCACGCGCCGAGAACGTCCGGCTCGGCACCACCAGCACGTTGTGCCGCACCGCGGCCTGGAAAAACTTCTCGCCCCGCTCGTTCTCGCCCCCGAACCGCTCGGGCACCGCCGGGAACGCGTAGAAAGCGCCGCCGGGCGTCGGGATGCTGGTGTGCGGCGAGAGCGCCCGCACCACCACGTCACGCCGCCGCTGATACTCGCTCACATGCCCCGACATGTCGACTTCGAACGCCTTCATCACGCCCCACTGCAAGGGGTGCGGCGAGCTGACGTACACGTACTGCTGGAGCTTGGTCATCTCCTCGACCAGCCAGCGCGGGCCCACCGCATAGCCGAGTCGCCAGCCCGTCACGCCGTACGTCTTGCCATAGCCGCGCACCAACAGCACATGCTCCTGCGCGCCCGGCAATCGCGCCGGGCTCGGGCACATGAGCTTCTTGGGATTGCTCGCCATCGGTTGCGTGCGGAACTCGTCGTAGGTGAACTCGTCGTAGATCTCGTCGGACAGCAGCACGAGGTTCCGCTTCTTGCACAGGTCGAGCAGGTCCGCGCACTCGCGCTCGCTCGCCACCACGCCGCCCGGATTTCCCGGCGAGTTGAGCAGCACCATCTTCGTCCGCGGCGTGACGAACTTCTCCACACGCTCGGCCGTCATGCGGAAGTCCGGATAGACCGGGCACTTCACCGCCACGCCGTTCGACAGCGTCGCCAGGTACGGATACAGCACGAACCACGGGTCGGGGATGATGATCTCGTCGCCCGGATTCAGGAGCGCCATGCACGAGAGGATCAGCGCTCCCGACGTCCCCGACGTGACGAGCACGCCCGGGTCGCTCGCCGAGGGATTCAAGGGCAGGCCGCCGATCGACCATCCCAGGTCGCGCTTGATCTGCTCCGCGATCACCTCGCGCAGCTCAACAATGCCGCGCGTCAGCGGATAGCCGTTGCGATCTTCCTGGATCGCGCGGATCGCCGCGTCCTTGATCGCCTGCGGCACGGGGAAATCGGGCTGCCCGATCGAAAGATCGATCTTCTGCGCCGCCGGTATTCCGGCGCCGATCTCAAAGACACGCCGGATGCCCGAGCCGTTGATCGATTGCGCACGCGACGAGAGAAGGTTGGGACCGATCATGCTCGCCTCCAATGCCATCGCGCCCGGCGCACCGTGGGGTGCGCGGGCAATTCAGGCGATGACGCCCGCCGACAAAGACCCACACCGGGGCCCACGCGGGGCGGCCACGCGAAACACGTTAGGCCTTGGGAACCAGCGTCTTGGGGATGCCCAGCACGCCGTTCTTCGACGGGTCGAGCTTCTTGTCGGCGACCATCTTGGCCACCCGCTCGGCCCGCGTCATCACGCTCCGCTTGCCGCCCGTCTTCTTGGAAACCTTCAGCGAACGATCGATGCTCATCGCGCAAACTCCCGTCAATTCGGCACGCGATCGCGCACCGTCGTGCTCTACGTCCTCAACCCGACCGACCGACCCACCACCCGCCGGACCTAGTTGCCCTGCAGAAGCTCCCAGTAGGTCTTCGCAAAGCTCCAGCGGCTCTTGGTGTCCCGCAGCCAACGCTCATTCAGCCCGGCCGCGGCCTGTTCAAGATTCGTCCTCGCCGAGTCCTTGTCGCGGAACTGCTGCCGCGAAATGCCCCCGACGCAAACCACTTTGAACAGGGGTTGATTGTTGACCACACGCCCCGCTCGATCAACCACGTTCATCGGTACCCCAACGGCTTCCAGACCGTTGGCCGAAAGATACGCGATCATCGTTCGCGCCTCGTCCCGCGGCAGACCCCCCACCAGCACCATGTAGTTCATCCCCGTCGGGCGCGGATCAGCGTCCACCGCACCCTTCGACGTCAGCACCGGCTTGGCCGGATCATCGACCGGGAGAGTGATAAGCAGCGCTTCCTCGGCCCTCTTGCCGCCCTCAGGTTTGGGTGCCTCGGGCCTTGTTTTGGTCTCGGGCTTGGGCTCCGTCTGGTTCTCGTTCTTCGTCTCCGGCTTGGGAACCTCGGCCCCGGTCGGCTTTCCGCCGTCCCTGGGCCCGGTCGGTGCCGCACCAATCGGCCTTTCGACCGGCTTCCCCGGGTTCTCGGGCTCATTCACCTTCGGCTGATCCGTCCGCGCTCCGCCCACCAGCGACCCGGCCAGCTCTTTCTCCGCCGACGCGTGTCCGCTCCGATACGCGATCACCCACGCCCCTGCGATCAAGGCCAGCACGATCGCCACCCCGAAGTACACCCACGTCCGCGGCACGGTGACGTACGCCGACCGCGCCCGCCCGGTCTCCCCGGGCTTCAGTTCGCTGAACGTCGCGCTGGCGCGTCGCCCAAACATCCCGGCGCCCGTGTCCTCGCGCAGAAGCTCAAACAGCGGCTTGTTGGATCGCCCGGAAGCCATGCGGGTATCTTAGCAGACGCCAGCCTCCCATTCAGAACCCGGAAAACCACCCTTCCCGAGCGGTATACTCTCCGCGCATGGCCATCCGCGACCAGGACATCGTCACCATCAAAGTGCCACCCATGACCCGCTCCGAAGCGGTCTATCTCCCCGAAATCGTCAAGGGGTTCGGCATCACGATGCGCCACTTCTTCACCAGCTTCGGCCAGGGACGCACCAGCCGCGCCCTCCAATACCCCGAGGAGCGCCGCGAGCACTTCTCGCCCGAGCAGGCCGGCTTTGAGCCCAAGAACTTCCGCGGCGTGCACCGCCTCAACCGCGACGAAAACGGCCGCGTCAAGTGCGTCGCCTGCATGATGTGCCCGACCATCTGCCCCGCCCGCTGCATCCACATCGAGGCCGCCGAATCCCCCTGGAACGACCGCGAGAAGTACCCCAAGAAGTTCGAGATCGACGAGCTCCGCTGCATCTACTGCGGCATGTGCGAAGAGGCCTGCCCCGTCGACGCCATCGAGCTCACCACCGAGTACGACATCGTCGGTCTCTCCCGTCAGGAGATGGTCTTCGACAAGGAAAAGCTGCTGCACATGTACGACGTCACCATCGAGAAGAAGCCGATGTGAGACACGTCGGTCATTCGGCCGCGCGGTGGTCGCGATCGCATCTTCATCTGCCGTGTATGCCCGCTGAAAGGCCCGCGACTCCCGTGGGCCTTTTTCATGCCGAAGGCTTCGAAACCAACCACGCCGGTGCGGTATCTTGCCACCATGCGATGCCTCGTTTCGATCCTGTCACTCTTCCTGCTCGCGCTCACGGGATGCTCGCCCACGCCAGCCAGGCCGAACATCCTCATCCTGCTCGTGGACGACCTTGGCTGGCGCGACTTCGGGCCCTTCGGCCAGGACCTCGCCGAAACGCCCAACATCGACGCCTTCGCGAAACAGAGCGTCCGATTCACCGCCGCATATTCCGCCGGACCCGTCTGCTCGCCGACGCGGGCCGCCATCATCACCGGGCAATACCCGGCACGCGTCAACATCAACGACTGGATTCCCGGCACACGCTTCCCGAAAGCTCAAACGCTCCCGCCGCCCGACCTCGATCAGCTTCCGCTCGAGCAGGTCACACTCGCCGAAGCGCTGCGCGGCGCGGGCTACTCGACCTTCCACGTCGGCAAGTGGCATCTCGGCGGTGCCGGGTTCCTCCCGCAGGATCAGGGCTTCGACGTCAACATCATGGGAAGCCACATCGGGCATCCCGCGTCGCACTTCTTCCCCTACGGCAATTCGCTCGATTCCAAGCCCGCCGCGTCGCACGCCGTCCCGCTCCCGACGCTTGAACGCCGCCAGGACGAGTATCTCGCCGATCGTCAGGCCGACGAGGCCATCACGCTGCTGCGCAACGCCGCGACGCAAACGCGGCCCTTCTTCATGCATCTCTCGTTCTACGCGATCCACACGCCCTGGGAAGCGCCCGCGGCCTTGATTGAGAAGTACCAGGCTCGCGCGCGACAGCGACCCGGCGGCGACAAGATCCCGCGAGCGCAGATCATCGCCGCCGCCATGATCGAAACGACCGATCGCGCGATCGGACGTGTGCTCGATGAGCTTCACGCATCGGGCATGGACGCAAACACCCTGGTCTTCTTGACCAGCGACAACGGCGGGCTCGGGCCCGCCTCCGACAATCGCCCACTCCGCGGCCAGAAGCGCTCGCTCTGGGAAGGCGGTATCCGCGTGCCGCTGATGGTGCGCTGGCCGGGCCTGAACGCTCCCGGCGCGATCGTCTCCGAACCGGTCATCTCGCAGGACCTGTTCGCGACCGCGTGCGACGCCGCGGGCGTTCCGGTCGGCGCGGAAGTGAAAGAAGACGCACGCGCGCTGACGCCCCTGCTGCGCGGGCGGGCCGTCACCCCCGCACGCGAGGCGATCTTCTGGCATTTCCCCCACAACGAAACCGCCCAGGTCGGCCCGCGCGGCGCCGTCCGGCGCGGCCAGTTGAAGCTCATCGAGGAATACCAGACCGGCGAGCGACTCCTCTTCGACCTCAGCGCCGATCCCAGCGAGACCACCAACGTGGCGGCCAAGTTCCCCGACACCGCAGCCCAGCTCGCCCAACTTCTCCACGCCTGGCGTGAGCGCGTCGGCGCGAAGATGCCGACCCCGAATCCCCAGGCTGACCACGGCGCAAACTGACGCCGTTCGAACGCCGGCCTTTCAGGTTTGCGGGGCTCCGCCCAACAGCGCGTCGTGACGAGTGGCACCGCCTCCCCGCGGCTAAGCCAAACATTCGCCAAATACACCGCCCGATTTTCACAGGAATCGCCAGTAACCGGACACGATCTGTGCCGTCTGTAGCGATTTTTCCAACTTTGCTGGCATCTCGAAAAACCTGAGGCACCTTCCCATCGGAGCGCGAGAACCGCGCCCCGGGTTGCGCTCACCGAGCGCCCCGGGGTTGTGTGGCGTCTCGCGGAGGAAGGAGCGACCGTGAAGTACACCCTTACCGCATTGGCCGGGATGGCCCTCGTTGCTGGTTCCGCGAACGCCGCGTTCTTCAGCTTTGCGTCGGACACCGCCGACCGACACTGGACGTTCATCGGCGGCAACGCACCGAATCTCTTCCACGACGGCATCGGCCCCGCCGGGAAGGTCGATCTCATGATCGACGACAACAACGGCCCGCTCCCCACCCTCACCTTCTCGAGCCGCCTCCAGGCCCAATTCGACCTCAAGCACGTGGGAAGCATCCCCCTGGGCAACGGCGACTTCTCCCACAACTACCTCGTTTCTGGCCAGTTCGTCTTCGTCGACATCGCCACCGGCACCCCCCTGCTCTTCACCAACTTCAGCGACGGACTCTTCACCGCTCGCGGCGGCCAGGACTCCTGGTACTCCACCGCCGGCTTCGGAGCCGACAGCTTCGGCGGCGCGAACATCACCATGTCCTGGGGCGGCGCGCCGCTCCCCGGCTACGGCCTGAACCCCGGCACCTTCATCAACCCGCAGGGCTTCCAGTACACGCTCACCGCCATCAACACAAGCGGGCAGCTCCCCTACGACATGAGCAGCCCGGGCGTCAAGCTCGATCAGGCCATGTACCCCACCGAACAGTGGTTCGCCGAAGGCTCCTACTCCGCCTCCGGCAACGTCCCCGCCCCGGGCGCTCTGGTCCTCGGCGGCTTGGGCGTTATCGCGGCCGCCCGCCGTCGTCGCGCCTGAGTTGATCAGACTTCACATTGGTTCTCGCGGCCCGGGGTCGAAAGGCTCCGGGCTTTTTTTCGCGCCCGCCCCGAGCCATGCGCCACAATCCCCCCTCGGAACCCTGTCTGCTGCCTTCGCCCTCCAAGCCCACGACCCACGACTCACGACTCACGACTCACGACTCACGGGGCATTGTCTTCGTGACTTCTACCTCATCTCTCTCAACTCTTCCCCCAGCTTCTTCGCCGCCGCACCCACCCGTTCGTGCCACGCGCCATTGCCCTCCGCGAAGATCACGGATCGGCTCGCGTTGACCAGCACGCCGCCGCCATCGCGAGTGCGCAGCCGCGCCACATCCGCCGCCGTCCCGCCCTGCGCGCCATAACCCGGCACAAGGAAGAACTGCGTGGGCATGCGCGCCCGCAGCGCCTCGCCCTCCGATGCCTTCGTCGCCCCCACCACCGCGCCGACGTCGCTCATGCCGCCCGCGCCAATCCACGCCGCCCCCAGCGCCGCGACGTGATCCGCCATCATCTCCGCCACGCTCCGACCATCCGCCAGCTTCGGCGACTGCACCACATCCCCGCCCGGATTGCTCGTGCGCACCAGCACGAACACCCCGAGCCCGGCCTTCAGATACGGCTCGATCGTCTCGGGCCCGAGATAGCCGTTCACCGTGATCGCGTCCGCCGAGGCGTGCGCCGCCGACGCCGCGTAGTGCTCCGCCGTCACGCCGATGTCGCCGCGCTTGGCGTCCAGCACCACCACATACCCGAGCGACTTCGCCAATCGACACGTCTTCTCCAGCGTCGCCACGCCCGCGGCACCGAACCGCTCAAAGCACGCCGCCTGCGGCTTCACAACCCCCACATACGGCCGGCACACCTCCAGCACCACCCGGCAGAACTCCGCGAACGCCTCCGCAGGCTCCATGTGCCGCGCCCGCAACTCTTCCGGCAGCTTCTCCAGCACCGGATCAAGCCCCACGCACGCCGGCGATCCCGACGCGCCGATCGCCTCCATCAACCGATCCGAAAATCGCCCCGAAGCTCGGCCCGCTCCCGTTCTGTTCATGCTCCAACAATACGAGCGTGAGCACACCAACGAAACTCGACCTCAAGAAAGACCGCGGCCTCTCCATCGAGTGGGACGACGGCACGATCTCGTACTACTCCATCGCCTACCTCCGAAAAATGTCCCCCTCCGCCGACATGAAGCACCTCCGCGAGGAAATCGCCAAGAACCCGCTCACCGTGCTCCCCGCCTCCGCCGTCTCTCGCTCCGGGCCGCTCGTCGCCACCGACGCCGAGCTCGTCGGCAATTACGCCATCAAGATCCGCTTCAGCGACGGTCACGACACCGGCCTCTACTCCTGGCAATACCTCCGCGAGATCGACCCGACCCAGCAACCACCGTCCAAGCCCGCGCCTCACTGCCTCCCACCCGGCGCTCTTCGCCTCTTCTTCTCTTCATCCCTTCGCCGTTTCTTCCTCCCCCCTCCCCCCTCCCGCTCTTCATGCCCGCCCCCGCCTCCATCTCCCTCACCTCACCCCTCGCACCGATCAAAGGCATCGGCCAGCGCACCGCCGACCAGCTCGCGGCCCTCGGCCTCACCAACGTCGGCAAACTCATCGCCCACATCCCCCTCCGACACGAACGACACGAGGCCGAAGCCAACGTCCGCGAGCTCCTCCCCGGCCAGATCGTCAGCACCCGCGGCGAGATCGTCGCGACCCGCCCCGTCGGAAACGGCAAGCGCTCGCGCTTCGAGGCCGTCCTCATGGACGCCACCGGCCGCCTCGATCTCGTCTGGTTCAATGCCCCCTACATGCGCGACAAGGTCATCCCCGGCATGCGCGTCCGCGTGCAGGGCAAAGCCAAATCCTTCGGTTACGGCCTGCAACTCACCAACCCCAAGCTCGAACCCCTCCGCCCCGAGCACTCCGAACCCGATCGACGCGAAGCCAGGATTCGCGCCGTCTATCCCGCCAGCGAAGAGATCGACAGCGCACGGATCGAGCGCGCCATCGACGCCGTGCTCGACGAGGCGCTCCCGCAACTCGAAGACCATCTGCCCGAACCCTTCCGCGTCGCGCGCGATCTGCCCGAGCTCCGCGAGGCCTACCGCATGCTCCATCGCCCGGAGAGCATGGAAGAAGCGGCGCGGGCCGTCCGCCGCTTGGCCTACGACGAGTTGCTGATGCTCCAGGTCTCCGTCGCGCTCAAGCGCGCCGAACTCCGCACACGCCTGCGTGCGCCCGCCCTCCCCTGGACCGAAAAACTCGATGCGCACATCCGCGCTCGCTTCCCTTTCCAGCTCACCGACGCGCAGAACGACGTGATCAAGGAGATCACCGCCGACCTCTCCTCGCCCGTGCCCTCCAACCGCCTCATCCAGGGCGACGTCGGCTCGGGCAAGACCGTCGTCGCGCTCTACGCCATGCTCCTCGCCGTCGCCGACGGCCATCAGGCCGCCCTCATGGCGCCCACCGAGCTCCTGGCCGAGCAGCACTTCGCGTCAATCTCACGCATGCTCGGTGGCTCGCGCGTCCGCGTCGCGCTCCTCACCGCCAGCGTCACCGGCGACGCCCGCGACGGGCTCCTCTCGGCCCTCCGCGAAGGCCGCATCGACCTCCTCATCGGCACCCACGCGCTCATCACCGACCAGGTCGAGTTCAAGTCGCTCGCCGTCGCCGTCATCGACGAGCAGCACCGCTTCGGCGTGCACCAGCGCGCCGCGCTCCGCTCCAAGGGCGCCGCCCCAAGCGACGCCTCCGCCGGCGCTCAAAGCGTCACGCCGCACGTCCTGGTCATGACCGCCACGCCCATCCCGCGCACGCTCGCGATCACGATCTTCGGCGATCTCGATGTCTCCACCATCCGCTCGCTCCCCGCGGGACGCAAGCCCATCCGCACCCGCGTCGTCCAATCGCCGCAGCGTGACGAGGTCTATTCGTTCGTCGAGAAACGCCTCGAAAAAGGCCAGCAGGCCTACGTCGTCGTCCCCGCCATCGACGCCAGCGAGGACGCCTCCGGCGCCGACATCCGCGGCGTGACCGACGTGCTCGAACAACTCACCAAAGGCCCGCTCAAATCACGCCGCGTCGAAGCGGTCCACGGGCGGCTCCCGTCGCGCGATCGCGAACGCATCATGCAGTCCTTCCGCGACGCCAGGATCGATGTCCTCGTCGCGACCACCGTCATCGAGGTCGGCGTCGACGTCCCCAACGCCGCGATCATGGTGATCGAGCAGGCCGATCGCTTCGGACTGTCGCAGCTCCATCAGTTGCGCGGGCGCGTGGGCCGCGGCACACACGAATCCGTCTGCATCCTCATCGCCGACCCGACCACCGAAGAAGCCCGAGCCCGCCTCGCCGCCATCGCCGCCACCAGTGACGGCTTTGCGCTCGCCGAAAAGGACTTCGAGCTGCGCGGCATGGGCGAGCTCTTCGGCTCGCGCCAGTCCGGCACGCCCGCCTTCCGCGTCGCCGATCTCGTGCGCGACCGGGACCTCCTCGCCATGGCCCGCCGCGACGCGATGGACTGGGTCGCCCGCTCCCCGACCCTCGATCGCCCCGAGGAATCACTCCTGAAGCGCCGCGTCCTCAAGGCCCACGGCCAGGGCCTCGCCCTCGGCGACGTCGGCTGACCTCGCGCGTGCCTCTCTGTTAGTCCCCGCTTACAACCACCTTGGTGCGCACCAAAGTGTCCGTGTTTTTCCCCTCTTTCCAGATTTCACAAAAAAATCTTCGCGCGATTTCCCCCCGCGCGCAACCTCCTCCACGGCCTTGCTTTCCTGCATTTCCGAGTGCCCAGTGCCGAGTGGCTAGTGCCTGCTTACAACCGCATTGGTGCGCACCAAAGTGTCCGTCCGCCCCCTCTTGTGGAGAGCGCGTGCGTGAACCCCGCGCCCTCACCGAGGCCAGCCGGCGGCCCATCACCCGCCGCGCCACCACGGCGTCTTTGACAAGTGAATACACCGGCATTGGCGGGCCCAATTGCGAGGGAGGGGGTCTTGCCTTGAGTGGCCCGGCGGTCCCCACCGGGCGCTCGCCCCCATTCTCTCGTCCATGTCGCCGGCTTGTCACCCGCACTCACGAATACCGATCAGAGCACGGTCGCTTGGTCGATAGTCTTCGATAATCAATGCGCTCTGAGGCGGGAGGTTCAAATGCAACCACGGTGGATGAGTGTCTTGATCGCGCTCGCCAGCGCCCTGCTCACGACCGGATGCACATGGGTCAAACTCCACCCGGAAGGGGACGGCATGCTCGAGAGCCCGTCGGGGACGCGGCTGCAAATCGTGAGCATTGAGGCCCGCCTGACCGAGTACCCCGCGTTTATCGTTGAACTGCACAATCCGGGCACAAAGCCCGTCGGCCTCGATTGGCTCGCGCTGCGATCATGGGTGCTCGCCGCGAGACACACCGACGCCGGGTCGTTCTCATATGTTGTCGAGCCTGATCACTTACTCATGCGCACGATGGAGAACGGCCCCACGCACATCATCGGGCCCGGATCGATTCAGTCCATCGAAATGTACACGTCTCCTGAATACAAACTCACCGAACGATCCAAGTGGAAACCCGGAGCCGTCCTCACCATCGATCGCGGCCTGCGGAACTATGAATTCAGCGACGCGACCGGGGATTGGTCGCTGGACGTGAGGCGCGGGCAACACCTGAGCGGCACGATCCGCCTCGTCATCGAATGACTCGGCGCTGATCATCCGACGCTACCGCTTCCCGCACTCGCCACGCCCAACCGCCCAAACAGCGACAGCCGCTGCACGCGCTCGATCCGCACAGGAACGATGCTCCCGATCAGTTCCTCCGCCCGGCGACCGCTCGGCACATCAAAGAACACGATGTGATCTCCGTCGGTCCGCCCCGAAAGCTGCGTCGTCGATTCGCCCAACGCTTCAACCGCCCTGGTGCGCACCAAAGTGTCCGTCCGCCCCCTCTTGTGGAGAGCGCGTGCGTGAACCCCGCGCCCTCACCGAGGCCAACCGGCGGCCCATCACCCGCCGCGCCACCACGGCGTCTTTGACAAGTGAATACGTCGGCCTTGAGTCGCCCGGCGGTCCCCGCCGGTCTGTGGCCATTTCTTCATTCGGCAAGTCGGCAGCCCGCCCTGGCGCCCGTGCGCTCCCATCTCGCCCACGCTTCGCACCTCAATGAAAAACGCCCGCAATCGCGGGCGCTTCTGCTTCGACTCAAGACCTCATTCAGGCCTTCGCCGGCGTCGCCGTGCTCGCCTTCTTGGCGATCTCGACCAGACGGTCGAAGAGCTTGGGGTCCTCGATCGCGACCTGGCTCAGCATCTTGCGGTTCAGGACCACACCCGCCAGACGCAGACCGCCCATGAACAGGCTGTAGCGCGTGTCACGCAGGCGGCACGCCGCCGTGATTCGCGTGATCCACAGCGCCCGATAGTCACGCTTGCGGTTGCGACGGTCGCGATACGCGTACACGCCGGCGCGGATGATCGCGTTCTCGGCGCGGTACTTGTGACGGCTGCCCGTGCCGAAGTAGCCACGAGCGGTGCGGAGAATCCTCTTGCGGGCCTGGGCGCGAGCGGCGCCTTTACGAACGCGGGGCATGGAAAAACTCCCAAACGGCCGGCTCGTGCGGGGCGACGGGAAACTCCCGACGGCTTGAACCCGACGCGCACGGAATACTCAACCGGATTACTTCGACGCCTTGGCCTTCTCGGCCTTCATCGCCTTGCTCTGCGCGGGCGAGGGGCTGCGACGCAGCGCCGCACGCGGCTGGTCACGACCACGCAGGCGACGGAACAAGAGCTTCTCCAGCCGCTTGGCGTCGGCGTTGGACATGTACGGGTCCTGACGCAGGTGACGCAGGCGCTTGCCGCCCTTGCCCGAGCGAAGGTGCTTGTGATTGGCCGAGCGGTGACGGAGTTTGCCGGACTTGCTGATCCGAACCCGCTTCAGAAGGCCTTTGTGGCTCTTGTTCTTCATGGCTTCACCAACACTCCAGCACAGGCGGGCAAACCCTCTCCCGCGAATCGTCACGTCAACCCCGAACCCTCCGGATTCGACACCCGAAGCGCTCAGGCAGGGCCGGGATGGTAGACCGCTCCCCTCGCCCCAGCAAGTTCCGCACGGTGTGCCGATACCTATCTAAATGCGAACATCGCCCAGCGCGCAAGTCGCTTCGCGCGCAATCCGCCTCATTCCCCGGGATCGGGACTCGCGGAAGGGATCCACACTTCCGTATCGAGTCGGGTGATTGTCAGGTCACCCGCGTGGAACACGGGCACCTCGCCCGGGCCGGGGACTCGGCCGCCGCGTGAGTGATAGAAGATCAGCGAGCCACGACCGGGGCTGGTGAGCGGGCGATCGGCGGCGTCTCGAGTCGGGATCGGCCACGCGCCGGTGATGAGGAAGACCCTGGCCGCGGGCGCGCCGTCGCTGGCGCCCTCGTAGAGCACGCGGTGGGACGCGTCGGCGGCAATGAACTCTTCGAGCTTCGTCCACTGCTCATCCGGCTTTGACTGCACACGGATAGGGAGGATCGCGACGACGACCGCGATCGCGGCCGAGGCCGGCGCGGCCAAGCGCAGCGCGAGGTTGAGCCCGCGCCGGCGCGAGCCGCTGCAGAGGAAAAGAACGCCCAGAGCGCTGGCGATCGCAAGCCCCGGATAGATCGGGATTGCGTAGCGATCGCGCCGATCGGGGAAGAGTGTGAGCAGCAAAAGCCATGCGCCGGCCCAGACCAGCGCGAGCAGCCCCGCGGGCGTGCGCCACACGCGGGCGAAGAGCGCCGCGCCGAGCGCGACGAGCCAGGGCCAGTAGCCCGTCGCGATCTGCGCGAAGTAGTACCAGACGGGCTGCGTCGCCTTCTGCCCGCCCACGAGCCGGCCCGACGCGCGGGCCGCGATCTCTCGCCCGAAATACTGCTCGAGGAACGCGTCGCCAAAGGTGCGCATCATCCACAGGTGCCACGGGAGCGCGATCGCCACTCCGACGAGAAGCGTGACGAGGACGATCGCCGCGTGCTTCGGGCCGCGAACGCGCCAGAGCCAGATCGCCATGATCAGCGCGCTGGCCATCGCAGTCAGCGGCTTGGTCATGAGCGCCAAGCCGATCGGAACACCAGCGAGCGCAAACCAGGCCAAGGCGGACGTGATCGAAGCGTCGCGCGCTGATGAACCAGCCGCGCGCGGCTCGCTCCCAACCGTGCTCCTGATCCCAGTTGCGCACCCCAGCCTCGCGCCCTTCACAATCGCCCACGCGGCCAGCAGCAAGAACGCGCCGTGCCACATATCGAGCGAGATCTCGCGCGTGCGCCGAAAATACTCGTAGGTCAACGCCAGGATCACGCCCGCGATCGCGGCCAGGCGCCGCGTGCCAAGTTCCCGCGCGATGCCCGCGGTAGCGATCACCCCGATCGCGGCTGCGAAGACGCTCGTGAGGCGCGCCGTCAACAGGTCCACGCCGGACCACGCGAGCACACGCCCCACGATCCAGAAAACCAGCGGCGGCTTGTTGAAATACGGCTCGCCCTCGCCCGCGGAGAGCGACCAGCGCCCGGAGCGAGCGGCATCAAGCCCCAGCGCGGCGTACCAACCCGTGTCGCCACGCCAGGCGCCCTGGTTGAGCTTGGGAACCGTGACGGCGAGCAGCACAATGACGGGGATGACGGCCCAGGACCAGCGCGCGAGAAGCCCGAGCGAAGGAAGCGACGCGAAGGCACGCGCGTGCGTCACAGGCCGCGGCGGATTCGCCTGGCGAGCGTCGGCCGAGGCTTGCGCCGCTGTCGGCCCGATCGGGATCATGCATGAATACCCGGATGGGTCACCGCTTGGGGGCGGCCGGCTGAAGGCTCTTGGCCTCTTCCTCGCCGAGGTACAGGATGCACCCGCAGGAGACGCAGGTCGTGAGCTTGCCCTTGCTCATCAGGCCGCTGACGGTGTCGAGGGGCAGGCTCATCTGGCACGAGCCGCAGGTGAACTCGTGACGCTTGCGGTCCTGGATCTCGATGGGGGCCATCGCGTCCTCGCCGCGGGTGTTAACGAGGCGCTCGAGCATCCGCAGCGAATCGCCCGGCACGTCGGCGGTGAGCGCGACGCGTTCTTTGGTCAGTTCGTCGAGGCGGTCTTTGATCTCCGCGGCCCGGGCGTCACGCTCGGCGACCGCGACCCCACGAAGCTTGTCGCGCTCCGTCCGCTGTGTCTCGATCTCGCCAACCTGCTTCTTCAGGTCGTCGACCTTGGTCATCGCTTCCAGGGCGCTCTGCTCGGCCTTGTCCTTTTCGAGCTTGAAAGTGTTGAGCTCGGTCAGGAAGGCCTTGTATTCCTTGTTGGTCTGGGCCCCGTTCATCTGCTCGCGGAGCGTCGCCATCCGCGCGTCGAGACGAGCAACCTCGCCCTCGGCCTGCTTGGCAACGGCGGCGAGCTGCTTCAGTTGTGCATCGATCGCGGTCTTCTTGGCGTCGAGCTGGGCGACCTGACTGGTCTGCTCGTTCAAGAATCGCTCGGCGGCCTTCAGTCTGGTCTGAAGGCCTCGAATCTGCTTTTCAACCAGGAACACACGCAGGAGCTTCGCAGTGACGTCCATCAAGCACTCCGGGCTGGCGTGCGATCATAGTCCGCCCCGGTGGAGGATGCGAATTAGCCCACCGCCCGCAGCCACCAGAAAGCCACCGGGACCACCAAAATGGGCGAATCGATGATGTCGAGCACCCCGCCGAAGCCCGGCAGGCTGGCCCCCGAGTCCTTGATCCCCGCGTCCCGCTTGAGCATGGACTCGATGAGATCGCCCGCCTGACCCAGGAGTGCGAAGACCGCCCCGGCGATCAGGCCGTGAACAACGCTCGGCGCGGCGATGCCCGCCCGGGCAAGAAGCCACGCGCCGAGCCCGCCCGAAACCACCGACCACACGACGCCACCCAGGAGTCCCTCCCACGTCTTGCCGGGTGAGAGCCAGGGGATGAGCTTGTGCCGGCCGACGGCCTTGCCGGTAAAGTACGCGCCGGTGTCGCAGGCCTTGATCGTGAGCAGCACCCACAGAAGCACCCACGAGGAATGCTCGTGGCGCAGCGCGAGGATGAATCCGGGCATCACGCCGAGGTAGGCGAACGACACGAGCGAGCCCGCGGCAGCGGCCGTCACACCCTCGCACGATTTGTGGCGTGCATAGAACACCATCGAGGCGATCAGGATCCCCACCACCGACGAGAACACAAACGCCGCAGTGGTCATCGAAGAGGCCGCGGCATCCGCCACGCCCCACGCGACCAGCCCGAACATTGCCGCGGCGACCGTCCACGGGGTCGACGCGCTCGTCTGCCTGGCGCGGATCATCACCGCCAGTTCCGCGGCGCCGAGCACCGAAAGGAACACGACGATCGGCAGGATCGCAAGGCCCGCGGGCCAGGTCGCGTCACCGGTCAGCCTGGAAAGCCACTCGGGCGCGGCGAGGCGATCGACGACTTCGTCGAGCCAGAGCAGGCCGATGAGGGCGGCGATCAGCACAGGCCCGAGCAGGAGGCGCTTACGCATGGGGCTGGTGGCCTCCGTCCGTCGCGGGCTCGTCCTGGTCCAGGCCGCCGAAGCGCCGGCGCCGACGCGCGAACTCGCGCACCGCGGCGTGCAGCTCCGCGACGCCGAAGTCGGGCCACAGCGCGTCGGTCACGTAGATTTCGGCGTAGCTGATCTGCCACAAGAGGAAGTTACTGATCCGCAGCTCGCCGCCGGTTCGGACGAGCATGTCGGGCTCGGGCAGTCCGGCGGTGCCGAGCGATGATTCGATCTCGCTTTCGTCGATCGACGCGGGGTCGATCTCGCCCCGGACCGCACGCGCCGCGAGGCTTCGGCACGCATCGACAAGCTCCGCTCGCCCGCCGTAGTTGATCGCCAGGCAGAGCTTGGAACCCGTGCACTCGCGCGTGGTTTCCTCCATCGCGTTGATCGAGGCAAGCACCTCCGGCGGCAGGCCGTCACGCCTCCCGATGACGCGGCAGCGGACGTTGCGGCGTTTCATCGCCTCGCGTTCGCCGTCGCAGTAGGTGCAGCACAGGCGCATCAACTCCGCGACCTCGCGATCGGGGCGTCGCCAGTTCTCCAGCGAGAACGAGTACAGCGTGAGCACCTCCACGCCGATGCGCTCGCACTCGGTCATGATGGTGCGAATGGTGGCGGCACCGTTGCGGTGGCCGAACTCGCGCGGGAAGCCGCGCTGGCGGGCCCAGCGCCCGTTGCCGTCCATGATGATCGCGATGTGACGCGGGATGCGTGACGGCGGCACGTCCGGCAGGTGCGTGAGCGGATCGGCGCTGGGCTGGACGGACTTGATGCGGGCCAGCGCGGCGCGGTCGTGATCGGAGAGCTCGGGTTGGATGGTGTGGTGCTGGGTCAAGTGGATGGGCTTGGTCTCTTCGGGCCGATCTCGGATCGCGGCGCCCTTACGAGCGTTCTTACGCCCCGACGATGATGGTTTGTTCGCGATCGGGCCCGATGCTGACGAATCCGATCGAGACGCCGACCTTTTCCTGGATGAAATCGAGGTAGGCACGGGCGGGCTTGGGGAGCGCCGCGAGCGAGCGGGCCGCGCCGATTTCGTCCATGAATCCGGGCAGATCGGTGTAAACCGGCTTGGCCCCGGCGAGTTCCGGGCCGTCGGCGACGAAGCGATCGGTCGTCGAGCCGTCCGCGAGCTGATAGGCCGTACACACCTTGATGGTGTCGAAGCCCGCGAGCACGTCGAGGAGCATGACCGAGAGGGAGGTGATTCCGTTGAGCATGGCGGCGTAGCGGAGCGCGACAACATCGAGCCAGCCGACGCGGCGCGGACGCCCGGTGGTCGTGCCGTATTCGCGCCCGCGCTCGCGGATGCGATGGGCGGTGTCGCCCGAGAGCTCGGTGGGCATTGGACCGGAGCCGACGCGGCTGGAATAGGCCTTCATCACGCCGATCGCGCTGGTCAGGATCGTTGGGGGCACGCCCGCGCCGGTCGCGATGCCCGCGGTGCCGGTGTTGGAGCCCGTGACATACGGGAACGTGCCGTGGTCGACGTCCAGGAGCGTGCCGTTGGCGCCCTCGAACATGACGCGCTTGCCCGCTCGCAACTGGTCGTGAACCAGGTACGTCGTCTCGCGGATCATGGGCGCCAGGCGCTGGCCCCACTGCGTCGCGGTCGCCACCATCGCCTCCACATCGGGCTGCTTGCCCAGGATCGGCGCCTTGAAGCGGCACGCCTGCGCGATCCTCGCCCGCAGCAACTCGGGGCGGAGCAGGTCGCGGGCGCGCACCGCGGCGGCCCGCTGCACCTTGTCCGCGTAGGCCGGCCCGATCCCGCGGCGCGTCGTCCCGATCTCGGTCAGCGGGCTCTCACCCGCGCCGCCTTTGAGTGTGTCCTCGCGGGCGGCGTCCTCGTCCTTGTGGTACGGCATGACGACGTGGGCGTTGGCGGAAATGACCAGGTTCGAGGTGTCCACTCCTCGCGATTGCAGCGTGTCGAGTTCCTTGAGGAGCGTGTCGGGGTCGAGCACCACGCCGTTGCCGATGACGGCGAGCGTTCCCTTGGAGAGGATTCCGGCGGGGATGAGGTGGAGCGCGTAGCGCTGCCCTGCGATCACGACCGAATGCCCGGCGTTGGCCCCGCCGTTGTAGCGGACCACGACGTCGTGCTCGGCGGAGAGGAGATCGACGAGCTTGCCCTTGCCCTCGTCGCCCCACTGCATGCCGATGACCGCGGTGGCGTTTCCCTTGGTCTTGTGGCCCGAGTTGGAGCTGCCCATCGTTCCGGCCATTTCGCACACTCCTGCCCTTGGGGCGATCCGCCTCCGTGTCGCCACGGGAGCCTCCGCCTTTGGCTCCTCAATGTAGGTCGTGCGGGCTGGCTGTGCGGTTTGTGACGGCTGTTCCGCTCCGGGCGCGCGGCTTGCCGGACCCGGGCGTCAAGGCCGGCACCCGCGCAACCGATGCACTGACCGAGGGAGTCGCGCAACCACATGCCCCCAGAAACCGTCCGCATCCTCTGCCCGAACCTGACGTGCCGAAAGGTGCTGGCCGTCCCCGGCACCGCGCGAGGGAAGACCGTGCGCTGCCGGGCCTGCGGCACGAGCATCAAGGTCCCCGCGGGGCGCGGTCACTCGCCGGGCAATCAAGCGGCTGAAAAGCCGAAAGACAAGTAGGCAGCATCAGGCATCAGGCATCGGGAAAATGCCGATTCAATGCCGAAGAGCCGCTCGCCTGCTCGAGTTCATGACAATCGAATTGCGCCGCCCACGAAGCCCTAGAGCTTCGGCTGGTTCTTCTCGTCATCGTCGCTGAAATCGAACTCGGCAAAGCTGCTGTCGTCGGCCATTTTGGACAGAGTTTCGGTGTCGATCTCGTCGAGCACGCTCCCCTTGCCGCCGGCGGCGGGCTTGGCGGGCGCGGGCTTGGGTGAAGACTTGGGCTGACTGGCCGAAGATGGTTTGGCCGGGTGGTCGGGGGCCGATTTGGTCGCATCCAGAACGGGTGAGGCCGCCGCCAGAACCTTGACCGGATCGACCGACGGCGGCGCGTCGCCGATCTTCACCACGAACGTGAAGCTGCCGATCGAGAGAACATCGCCCGCGGCCAACTCGGCCTGGTTGACGCGCCGCTTGTTGACGAAGGTGCCGTTGCTCGAGCCCAGGTCGCGGACCGTCACGGCGTCGTCCTCCACGCGCAGCTCGCAGTGCTGGCGAGAGACCGAATCGGACGGGATGCGGATGTGGCAGGTGTCCTGGCGACCGACGATGAGCGTCGACTTTTTGAGTGGCACCTCGCGCGGCGGCTTGTCGGCGGTGACGAGAATGAGGGAGGCATTCACCACGGGGCTACCCTTTCGCTCGGGCCCTCTGGAGGGGGTTCCGTCACCCCAAACTGTACGCTCCAAGGCCCGGCCCGATGCCGCAAGATACCGCGCTTCCCCAACTTGGGCAATCCTCATCCGAGGGGCCAGAATCTTCGCCCCGCCCGTGGCTGGGGGCGATACCCACATCGGAATCCACCCCTTCGCCGGTGCGCTCGCTCTATATCCACGTGCCGTTCTGCTTTCACAAGTGCCACTACTGCGATTTTTACAGCATCGTCGACACCCGCGATCGGCAGGAGCCGTTCGTTGAACGCTTGGCCGCCGAACTTTCCGCCCAGTCGCACCTTTCCGGCGGCGCGCCCCTGCGCACGATCTTCGTCGGGGGCGGCACGCCCTCTCTCCTTCGCCCCGACCTCTGGACGCGCCTGCTCGGCGTGCTCGAAGCCCGCTTCGATCTTTCGCTCATCCGGCGCGGGGTCGGCGAGTTCACGGTCGAGTGCAACCCCGAGACCGTGACACGGGAACTGGCGGATACATTGGCCACGGGAGGCGTGACGCGCGTCAGCATGGGCGCGCAGTCGTTCCACGCCGCCCACCTCAAGACGCTGGAGCGCTGGCACCACCCCGACAACGTCGCCAGGGCGATCGAGGTCGCGGGCGGCGCGGGCATCTCGCGCCGATCCGTCGATCTCATCTACGCGATCCCGGGCCAGTCGATCGCGGACCTGGAACGCGATCTCGACGCCGCGGCGTCGCTCCCGGTCGAGCACGTCTCCGCGTACAACCTCCCCTAGCACCCAAACCCCGCCATGACGCACCGCCTGAAGCGCGGGGAGTTCACACCCGCCGACGAAGACCTCGAGGCCGACATGTTCACGCTCGTGGGCGAGCGGCTCGGGGCGCGCGGATTTTCGCGCTACGAGGTGTCGAACTACGCAAGGCCCGGCGCGGAATGCCGTCACAACCTGGCGTATTGGAGGCAGGAGCAGTGGCTGGCCTGCGGGCCGTCCGCGTCGGGGCACGCCCGCGGCATTCGCTGGAAGAACGCGCCGCGTCTGGACGACTATCTGTCGTACTCGGACGAGGGCTGGGCGCGGGCGAGCGAGGTCGAGCCTCGCGACGCCAGGCGCGCGGTGCGCGAGCGGATCATGACCGGCCTGCGCCTGCGCGAGGGCCTGCCGATCGACTGGCTGCGTTCGCTCGTTTGTAATGACCTCGGCGACACCGAGAGCCGCGTTCAGCGCGCGATCGATCGCATGGACGAGCAGGGCCTTCTCCGAGAGCGTGATCCCGCGATCGTGCTCACCGATGCGGGTGTGCTCATCGCCGACGCGCTCGCGGCCCGGCTGATGAAGATGTTCTTGTGATCCGCGGCCCGCTCGCGCCGCGTTGGGGTGGCCGGGCGGTCCCCGCCGGTGTGTTGTGTCATCGCGTGCGAACCGCTCCACCAATGCAGCTTGCTGATCCGCTCACGCCGCCGACGAGCCCACGAGGATCGCGTCGCACTTCCTGGCCAGGGCGAAGTCCTTCTTGGTGATCCCGCCCGCGTCGTGGGTGGAGAGGCTCAGCGTCACCTTGGTGTAGCGGACGAGTATGTCGGGGTGGTGCTGGTCGGCCTCGGCCTGGGCCGCCACCTTGTGAACGAACTCCATCGCCGCCATGAAGCTCGCGAACTGGTACGTCCGCTGGATCGCGCCCGACACCTCCGACCACTCGGGGAGGTCTTTGAGCGCGGTCTCGACTTGGGCGGCGGTAAGCTTCTTCATCGCGTGCTCCACGCCCGGTCGGTCCGGGACGCGCGTCCAGTGTAGCGAATCCCGATCCCGTGCAAACCCCACCAGACACCGCCGACCGCGCCCCAGACCCGCACCCCGCGGGTCCGGCGACCACGCGCCTGGCCCCTTCCCCCACCGGCGCGCTCCACCTTGGCAACGCGCGCACCTTTCTTGTCAACTGGGCCCTGGCTCGAAAGCATGGCTGGCGCATCATCCTGCGCATCGAGGACATCGACGGCCCGCGCGTCAAGCCGGGCGCGATCGACCTCACCATCGACCTGCTCCGCTGGCTCGGCATGGACTGGGATTCCGGCCCATTGATCCAATCGAACGACCTTGAGCCATGCCGCGTCGCGATGCGAAGACTCGCCGGCGCTGCGCAGGCCTATCCCTGCGAATTGACGCGCTCGCAGATCGAGGCGGCGGCGTCCGCGCCGCAGGAAGGCGCCCACGACATCGCGTTCCCCTCGTCGCTGCGTCCCGCGCTGGTTTCACGCGGGTTTGCGAAGGCCGACGAACTGTCGAGTTGGCGATTCGCCACGCCGCGGGGCTTGGTCGAGTTTCACGATTTCTTTGCGGGGCCTCAGCGCCACGATCCATCCGCCACGATCGGGGACTTTGTCATTTGGACCAAGCGCGAGCAGCCCTCGTATCAGCTCGCCGTGGTGGTGGACGACGCCCGCCAGGGCGTCACGCACATCGTGCGCGGCGACGACCTGCTGGATTCCGCGGCCCGCCAGATCACGCTGCAGCGGGCACTTTCGCTCCCCACGCCGAGCTATGCCCACCTGCCGCTCGTGAAAGGCCCGGACGGGAGGCGTCTGGCCAAGCGCCACGGCGACACGCGGCTGGACACCTTTCGCGCCCGCGGCGTGCCCGCGGAACGCGTCATCGGTTTTGTCGCGTTCTGGTGCGGGCTTGGGGCCCGCACCCCCATGAGCGTGATCGAGTTCCGCCAGCGCCTTGATTCGGGTACGATTCCCCGAACCGAAGTGGTGTACACGCCGGAGGACGAACGATGGCTGCTCTCGAAATGACCCGCCGCTCCATGGCCCTCCTCCTGCCGAGACTTGCGATGGCGACGGCGATGGCGACCGCGCTGGCGGGCGTGCTCACGCTTTCGGCGTGCGACGAGCCGCCCGCCGACGACGACAAATTCGCGAAGGTCACCATCAAGGACAAGGAGTTCAAGCTCGAGCTGGCGCTCGACGACGAGAAGCGGTTCAAGGGACTCTCGGACCGAAAGGAGATCCCCAAGGACGGCGGGATGCTCTTCGTCTTCAAGCGCGCGGAGGAACGCGAGTTCGTGATGCGCGACTGCCCGATCCCGATCGACATCATCTTTCTGGACGGCACGGGGCGCGTCACCGCCAAGCACAAGATGAAGGTTGAAGAGCCGCGCAAGCCCGACGAGCCGGTGGACAAGATCAACCCCGCCAACGACAAGTACGAGCAGCGTCTGAAGCGCTACGGGAGCAAGTACGCCGCCCAGTTCGTGGTTGAGCTGGCCGGTGACACGCTGGACACGCTGGAAGTGAAAGAGGGGGACAAGATCAAGCTCGACACGGTCGCCCTGAAGAAGCGGGCCAAGTGAGCCGATAAGCCCCGGTGTCGGCGCGTGACGCGGGTCCGAGAACCCGGCGCGCCGTGGCTGGAGGCTCATGAGCTCGAGCACGTTCATCGTCGCGGTCTCGCCGTCGCTCCTCGATCGGGCGATGTCGCGCTGGGTCGAGCCGATCTCGGCCGCCTGGCCCGGCGCCGAGGCGCCGCGCTTTGAGCTGATCACCCATGACGAGTTGCTCGCGCGGGTCGAGCTGATCCGCCCGGGCGTTGATTTCGCGGCCACGCCGCCGGTGCTCCTGGCGATCGACGCGCACATGCCCGAGATCTTCCGCGTGCTCTCGCTCCTGCGCGATCGCCTGGTGCCCGCGGTGATGCTGCTCCCTGGCGACGCCGCCGGCGCGCTGCGCCGCAATCGCGACGGAACGATCGTCGACACCCTCGACGCCGATACCACCACGCTCGCCATCATGCTGCACACGCTCGGCGAGCGCCAGCAGTTGCTCCACGCCGTCTCGCGCGACCTCCACCTGGCGCAGAGCTCGCAGGGTGGTCTGCGCGGCGAGATGGACAAGATCCACGAAGAGCTTCACCTCGCGGCCGCGGTCCAGCGCGAGCTCCTGCCCCGTGAACTCCCCGAAGTTCCCGGCACGTCGTTCGGCGTCATCTACAAGCCGATGGGCTACGTCAGCGGCGATCTCTACGACGTTCGCAAGCTCGACGACCGCACCGTCGGGTTTTTGATCGCCGACGCCGTCGGGCACGGTGTGCCCGCCGCGCTGGTGACCATGGCGCTCTCCCGTTCGCTCGAAACGCGCGAGCGCCGCGGCGACGAGTGGACCGTGCTCGAGCCCGCCGAGGGGCTCAACCGCCTCAACCGC